>ULUV01031140.1_pt1 | contig 56186 bp, 46 predicted proteins | sample 1958921 | NCBI WGS metagenome assembly ULUV01 (sample SAMEA4835772, study PRJEB28245) | human gut metagenome | biome: gut microbiome; material: fecal sample | place: Denmark | collected 2008
TTTCATTCTTAAATCCTGTTTTATATATGAAAGTAATTTTATAGGGATCTTTCTCTCCGTTTTCATCGTAACCGCCAACGATTACTTTCTCAATTATACTCTCAAATATACCTCTGTCAAATTCTTCTAGCACCTCATTCTGAGAAAGTGCCTTTTTAAAATCTGCTATCCTCCTTTGCAGCGAACTTTCTTCATCCAACTGCTGTTGCAAATATTCCAGCTTCGCCTTTTCATTACTCAAATCTCTTTTAAGACTTACATCCGTTTCCTCATAAATATCTTGTTGAACAACACCATTCAAATAATTATCCAACAATTTCTTCCTTTTGTATGAAAGATTGTCAATCCGTTTCTGCAGCTTATTCAACTGATCTTCTGCTGAATTTTCTCCAAGCGCCTTTTCCGTCCGTTTTAGAAATTCTTCCAAGACATCCTTATTATCCCTGCAAAGCATCCGATATGATTCAACAAATGCTTCCTCTATTACCTGCTCCGGTATTCCTTTACTGTCTGGGCAGAAGCGCTTTCCATCTTTTGTCGCTTTTGCGCACTGCCAAATTGTTTTCTTATATTTTGAATTGCTGTGCCACCGCCTCCTCGAAAGATTTCCTCCACAGTAGCCACATTCCAGCATACAGCTAAAGGCATATTGGCGGCTGAATTTCTCTCGTTTGCCCGGTGTAACTCCATGTTTCCGGTTCCCGTTCCTGCGATTCCTGATTTCCTGCGCTCTTGCAAACATCTCCTCCGAAATAATTGGTTCGTGATGATCATGTATGTAATACCTATCTTCTTCTCCGAAGTTCTCCAATCGTCTTTTTGAAATCGGATCAACGGTAAACGTCTTTCCTAATAAAATATCTCCCTTATATTTCTCATTATTGATAATTCCCATAACACTGGATGAAACCCAGGGATTTCCTTTGATAGTCATAATTCCTTGTTCATTTAATTCCCTGGCAATCATTGTGCTACCAGCTCCTGCTACATATCGTTCAAATATATAGCGGACTACTTTTGCACCTTCTTCATTGATTGAAATAGACTTCGTGGCTACATCGTAATCATATCCCATACATCCCTGGAAGCCAACAAGCTCGCCACGTTTCATTTTCATCTTCAGACCCTTTTTTACATAAGCAGATGTATTTTCAACCTCCTGCTGAGCAACGGAACTCAAGATTGTCATGAGAAATTCGCCGTCTTTTAATGTATTTATTTTTTCGACCTCAAAATAAACTGCGATATTTCTCTCTTTCAGCATACGAACATACTTCAAAGTATCTAACGTATTTCTGGCAAATCGTGGAATGCTCTTTGCGATAATCAAATCAATTTTACCATCCATACAATCCTGAATCAGTCTTTGAAATTCATCTCGCTTATCCACCTTTGTTCCAGTAATGGCTTTATCCGCATATACACCAACAAATACCCATTCCTTATTATTCTGGATAAGGTCTGTATAATATGTAACCATAGAGTTATAACTTTTTATCTGGTCTTCATCGTCTGTACTCACTCGGCAATAAGCGGCAACTCTTAATCGTTCAATACGTTTTCTGACTGATTCATTAGAGAAATCGTTTGCTTTAATCAGTTCTATTTCCATTTTCCGCTCCTTTTGTTTTTGTGTTCCTATCATAGTGTTAATCAAATTATATATCAATACACAAAATCAGTCAAGCGGTAATATTGGAAACAATGCCATAATCCTTCATCAGTTTTTTTTGTATCAAAAGATATTCACTCTCATTGATCAGATGCTTTCCCCGTAGCTGTTTTAGCATAGCCAACTGCATCGTATACCGCAGTAATTTTTTTGCATCCATTCCATTTCCCCTTTCTTTACTGCATTAAAATCCTGCAGGCGGCTGTCGGGTAACAGCCTCATTGGAATATCTCACCATCTTTTCAGACCGGGCAGCTTTCCCGGAAGTATCATTGTCAGAAACAGTATCTTCGCCCCAAAGTTCCCACACCTTGTCCGTGACAGAATATTTCTCGCTCCAATCCCATAACCATTCACTTTTATAGATTTATAATATTGAAGAAACTTTGCGACACGATGACGCAAAGTTACAGGCAGGAATCATCCTGGCGTACCCGCCACACGGCTCCACAGCTTCTTTTGTCCTGCAGGATAAAGATATTCAATTATCAAGGTGCAAAAATGTCAGAGTCTGGAAACAGAAAGGGAATATTTCCATCCTCCAGTTAAAGCCGGATCTCAAAATCCAGTATTTTTGTAATCAACTTTGTTTCCATCCGCCGTTTCATATATTCATCGGCTACATAATGGATTCTTCCAAATTCATCCCGATACTCTCTTTTGCACTCGCTCTTAATAAATGGCTGAAAATACGAAAGTATCTGATTGATGGCTTCGGCGTCTCCTTCGATAGCCGACTGAATGGTTTCAAATTCCGGCATTTCTCTATATTTCTTTTCTTTCATATGTAGCTTTACTCCATCAATTTTCTCAAAAGCCTTAAAGAATCATCTTTGTGGTAATGTACGGTACTTTGCACCAGTTTTAAGCAGGCAGCAATTTCTTTCTCCGTCATATCCAGAAAGTAAAGCATTAAAATAATCTCCCGCTTTTTCTCCGGAAGTTTCTTCAATGCTTCACTAATCCATTCATCACGAACAGAAACCTGTTTACCCAACACCGTGAATTTCTCTGCCAGTTCATAATCGTCATATAAATACAAAGCATCTAAATCTTTCTGCAAAAGATCAGAAAAACTTACTTCTCGCTCACGCTGCCGTTTTAATTCATCAAGATAGTTCAGCGCCTCGCCATGCAAAACTTTAATGCAGTAAGCGCAAAATTTTTTCCGTACAATCTCTTTTTCCTGACGGTTCAGTTTCAAAGGGGATCACCTCCCCTCTGCATAAGCCGTAGTAAAAGATGCCTGATCCTCCCTTTCACAGCGAGGACAGGACGAAACCGATAAATAATCGAAAAAGCAGAAAAATTATTCAAATAAATTTCTCTCAACTTTTCCAGGCCTTTCATCAGATTTCACATCCGATAAAGGGCGGCCCTCTAATCCATGGCCTTATTGGAAAAATCAACAGATTTCGACAAATAAAAACGCCAGAGAGCTTTGTTGGCTTTCTGGCATCATATTTTGAAGCTTTTCCATCTATACTATTATATTGATTTGATATGTAGATTAGTGCCGATTTTTGATAGTAAAAATCCTGTATGCACAATGGGATTTTTTTAAGAAATGTCTCCTATACTTAATATGGTAATAAAAAAGAACGTCCATGATTTCTCCAACAGCAAATCACAGACGGTATGGGAAATAGGCCCTACTGCAAAAAGCTGTTTTTTTTATTTGCAGTAAGGCTAATACTATTATTCTTTTAAACCGGCATACTAATATATGTTTTTCCGGTATTTTAAGGTAGTACAAAATCCAAAACCGGCACAGTAGAATATATTTGAGGTGAACATATATGCCGGAAGATAAATTTACTTTTTTAGGAAACTGCATCCGCTCCGCAAGAAAAGATTGTCAGCTAACTCAACAAGAGCTTGCGGATCAGTCTGGACTTGCGGTCAAAACCATTCAAGATATAGAAAAAGGGCGAAAAAATCCTACTTACGAGACCCTTTGTTTATTGATAGAACGGCTCGGAATTTCTGGAAACTCTTTATTTCCTTCAAATTCTGCGGTCGATGACGAAGCGCTCCAATATTTTTTAGGAAAACTTCAGTCCTGCAACAAACAGAATCAAAAAATGATTATCAATTCTCTAAATTTTTTAGTTGAACAGTTGTTAGAAATTCAAAATAGCGAAACTACTGATTTATAAAATAAAGGCGGAAAACACCCTATCTGCCTTTATTTTAGTTATACCCTCACACATTAACTTAACAACTAAATTCAAACTTAATTATTACTATTTTCTTTACGATACTCCGCTGGCGCAATCTTTAGAACATCACGAAACGCTGTGGCAAATTTACTCTGGTTTTCATATCCAACTTGATTCGCGATTTCAGCTATGGTTGCCTGTGTCTGCCTCAATAAGATTGCAGCTTGTCTAATGCGGTATTCTTTCATATAAGTTCCGATAGGCTGTCCATAAATACCTTTAAATGTATCCTTTAACGTTGTAGTGTTTATCAAATATTCTTTAGAAAGATCATCAATCGTTGGCCGCTCCTGAAGATTTGAGGTCAGCCTTTTGTGGATAGTCTTGATAATCTCCACCTGCGGAGAAGTGTATAACTCTCTCCTTTTCTCTTTGGATACATCAACCATACACAAAAATAAAAGCAGTTCTTGTACCTTTAATCGAAAATATGGTTTCTGTAAGCAATCCGGCACAGAGTAAAGCTCTGAAAATATATGTTCAATCTCATCCTTCGCCCGCATGATAAAACAGTTTCCGTCAGAACAAAATTTATCTTTGAATTGCAGAATATCTATGCCGCTGTCCGAGAGAATTTCAGGCAGGTTCTTCACCACCACAGATAGATTGATAACAACGGAAATCCCTCGATAGTGTTTTAATGGAAATGACATTTCCGATGCACAATTATCCATGGTATGGATTGACAAATCGCCTTCTCCAAGGTAAAGGCAAGAGCCACTTGCTAAGCGGCACCCTTCCCGGCCTTCTCGACAATGATTGATCTCCAATATGTTTTTATCAATGTTCCCATCCCAATAGCAGCTCGTTGCTTCAAAGTCATTATAGATAAGCTGTATTCCAGGATAGACCTGATAGACCGTCATAAGTCCAAGGCCATCCGCACAATCCATTTTATAGACAGTACAATAACCGTCATTGTCCTTCGGAATAACTGCAGATAACCCTGTTGATGAAAAATGGGTATTCTCCATAGATGTCCTTTCCGATGTATCTATATTATTTATCTGCTGTGCCAGAGTCTTTCTGACATCTTTTATTATATAGTTTTTTCTCATATTGCACCGCTCCAATCAGCAGGATTTTAAATCCAAATAGAACCCATTTTGAATTATAGTACGTCATGGCTAACCGTGCAAACAGAAAACCCATGCCCTTTGTCAGTGCTACTGTATGATTGCTTTCTCTAACCTGGGTGTTTTCATACACCGACAACGTTTTTTCTTTGCCTCGTCCGGAGCAGGAGTTTTCATGGCTTTTCTATTGTTTCTCGATATTAATAACTCGTTGTGTCCAATCCCGATAAAAGGCTTCTTCATGCGATACAAGCAATACTGTTCCCGCAAAAGTCGAAAGGGCTGTTTTCAAAGCCTCTTTTGCTTGTACGTCTAAATGGTTTGTAGGCTCGTCCATGATTAGAAAATTGCAGGAAGTCAGGGTAAGCAGGCACATCTTAACTTTTGCCTGTTCACCGCCGCTTAAAGTCCCGATGGCCTGCATAGCGTGTTTGCTGGAGATCCCGCACCGCGCTAAGTGCTTGCGTACATTTTTTGTCACCATATCGGGATAAGCATTGGCAATAATTTGAATGGGTGTCAATTCAGGTTCTTCCCACTCTAAATCCTGTTCAAAATATCCGATTGTAACCTGATCGGAAAATTTGAAATGGCCTTGTATAGATGGAATTTCCCCAATTAAGGTTTTTAACAGTGTCGATTTTCCAATCCCGTTAAATCCAGTAATAACAACTTTCTGGCCTCCTTTAATGCTAAATTCAATATTTGATAAGACGGGGTAATGGTAGCCAACCGCCAGGTGTTTCACCAGCAAGTGTTCCGTATTGGTTAGAGGAAGCACAGGGAAATGGAAATGAGGAATAATTTCCTTTTGGTCTAAGGCTTCCATTTTATCCATTCGGTCAAGTTGCTTTTGCCGTCCCCTCGCCATTTTTGCTTTTCTGCCAGCTATATTCTTGCGAATAAATTCCTCTGTCTTTTTAATTTCCTTTTGCTGGGCCGCATATTGGCGTATATAATCTTCCCGCAGCAAAGTTTTTTTTCGCAGAAATTCAGAATATGTGCCGTAGTATTTTGTAATCGTGTCATTGTCTATATCACAAATGCGGTTCGCTATCTTGTCCAGAAAATCGAAATCATGGGAAACCACTAAAAAGGCATTTTCCAAAGCAGATAAATATTCCGCCAACCATGTCACATGGTCTTTGTCAAGAAAATTGGTCGGCTCGTCCAGCAACAGAACATCCGGCTTTTCCAACAGTAATTTTGCTAAAATTACTTTTGCCCGCTGGCCGCCACTCATTTCAGTAATTGGACGGTCAAGGCCAATCGCAAGAAGTCCTAACCCATTGGCGACACGTTCAATGGCGGTATCTATTGAATAAAAGTCGTGGGCTTCAAGCTGCTCCTGATAACGGGCGGCCAGTTCAAGGCTTTTCATATCACCGTCAGCCGCTTTTTCATATAGCTGCAACGCCTGTGCTTCCAGTTCAAATAACTTTGTGAAAGCAGATTTAAGGAATTCTTTCATCGTTAGAGTATGGTCGATTTCCGCATATTGGTCTAAATAACCAATCGTGGTATTTAGCTGCCAGGCAATGCGTCCGCTGTCAGGTATGATCTGTTCCGTACAGATTTTGATTAAGGTACTCTTGCCGGTTCCGTTCTGGCCGACAATACCAATATGTTCCCCTTTATTCAGCGTAAAGCCAGCATTTTTGTATAGCACATTCTCACCAAAAGAGTGTGTCAGTCCATCAATTTCTAATAAGCTCATTTTTATCAACCCTTTCCTGTATATTCTGATACAAAAGAAAAAGGCAGAAAGCAAAGATACACAAGTGTATCTGCCTTCTGCCTTTGGCATAGTAGCTCAAAAACAAAAGGCTATGGACAAAACATTGTCCATAGCCTCGTACACATTATAACTGCATGGAAAGCCATACTTGCAAAATGGGTATAAAAATCCCCTATGGCTTCCCGATGAAATCGAAATGCGTCATTTATACGCTATACTCTGCACAATGTTTCATCGGTATGAATTGTACAGAGTTGATTTTCTTTTTACGCTGATCGGTTAAATGAAAATTCATGTTCATGCCTTTATCTCCTTTTGAGAGGAACAACCTCTGTTCTTAATAATACTATGGGGGACGCCGTTTGTCAATCTCCTTGGTTGATACACTGTAAGCAAGACGACAAAAATAGCCTGCACTCTACGCATTTAGGCGTGCAAAATTCCCGCCATTTCAAGGGCTTTTCCGCATGGTCGGCAGGGAGGCAGGACAGATTATCAAATTCCCGTCAAAACCGACTTCTAAATGTGTAGGAAAATCTTTCCGCCCCTGGTATTCCCGGCGCTTCTGTGGTATGCTGGACAGGACGATAATTAAGGACAGGAGTGGACAGGATGGACAGCCAGGAAACGCTATTGGACTACGCCACAATCAAGGCCGCCGTCGCCGGTGAGAAGTGGGCCACGGAAAAGGTGATAAATCACTATGCCCCATTCATTGACGAGCTGGCCGTTGATGAAGATATGAAGCAGCACCTTATCGTGAAACTGCTGGAAAAACTGCCAGATTTCCCGATGGAACAAAAATAAAGAAAGGTACTGGGCGCAATGTTACATTCAGGGAGAGAAAATGGAAATGAATTATGGTATAGATACGATTTGTTGGAATGACTTTATAGAAAAAGATAAGTGTGTAGGACTGGATTTCTCTGTCAACACAAACCCATTAGGAGTGCCAGCCACAGTAACAGATAAATTTCTAAGGCAGGAAATGGTTTCAGAATGTTATCCAGACCCGGATTGTAACTTGTTGGTTTCCTGCCTGGAAGAAAAATACAAAGTTTCGGCAAGGTATATTATATGCGGTAATGGTGCGGATGATCTGTTATATCGGCTGGGTTTTGCTATGAAACCTAAACGAGCCATTATTGTAGAGCCTACGTTTGAAGAATACAGTCGTGCATTGGCATTGGTAGATTGTGAAATATCTCATTATCAATTAAAGCCGGAAAACCAGTTTTGCCTTGACACTGGCATACTGTCAGCACTTCAAGATAATTTTGATATGATGTTTCTATGCAATCCAAACAATCCTACGGGCCAGCTTATAGACCGCTCCCTTTTATTGCAATTACTGATGGAATGTAAAAGGAGGAATACGCTGCTTGTCGTGGACGAGTGTTTTATGGAATTTCTTCCCGAATGGAACCTGTATTCCCTAAAGAATGAAGTCATTTCGTATTCTAATCTGGTTGTCATAGACGCATTTACAAAAACATATTCGTTAGCAGGTTTTCGGCTGGGGTTCTGTTTGGCGGGCAGCATGGAAATCCTTTCTACTATGAAAAAGTGGGGACAATCCTTTTCCGTATCTGCTCCTGCACAATTCGCCGGAGTTTGTGCTTTACACGATCAAGAGTATATGCAGACCACCTATCAATTTTTACCAGCCGAAAGGGAATGGCTGTTTCAAAGGTTGAAAACCCTGGGGCTTGATGTATGGCCGTCATACGGCAACTACTTATTATTTAGATCCACGGATAATGCTATACGGGAAAAACTTCTGGCAAAGAAAGTCAAAGTCAGGGATTGTTCGCATTTTTATGGTTTAGGCAGCGAGTATTGCCGGATTGCAATACGAACCCATACGGAAAATCTTTACTTTATTGAAATTTTACGCTCTGTTTTAGGCTATGAATAAAGAGCGCCGGTCAATTTTTTTCTAGCTGAGGGCTAGATGGCCTTCCCCTTGGTAGTAAATCTATTATCCTATGCGATAGGCACGCACAACAGAATACTTATATCATAGAAAAGTATTATGCCAAATGATAGACTAAAACACATTTCAATTTAGAGGTACAACATGACATATAAAATTATTGCGATACTGATAATGATTGCATTTTACGGTGTTTACTGTATAAAACTTATTAGTCAACGAAAGCAAGGAATACAAACAAATTTATTGGGCAAGGGAAAAGAAGGCTTTGTAAAGGCTATAGAAATTTCATTGAAAATTGTAACATTTATTGTTCCTATTGTTGAGTTGATTAGTATTTATATGAATACATATATTGAAATAATATGGATAAGAGTATTGGGTTGCATATTGGGAATATTAGGAGTTGGAGTGTTTGTTATATCTATACTTACGATGCGTGATAGTTGGAGAGCTGGTGTTCCTAATGATGAGAAAACAGAGCTTGTTACAACTGGAATATATGCATATAGCCGCAATCCTGCTTTTTTGGGTTTTGATTTAATCTATTTATCCATCCTTTTTATGTTTTTTAATTGGGGCTTGTTAGTGATAACAGTGTTGACGGTTGTTATGTTTCACTTACAGATTGTTAAAGTGGAGGAAGATTTCTTGATAAAAACATTCGGAGAGGAGTATTTGGAATATAGAAAAAAAGTATGTAGATATATTGGAAGAAAGAGGTAGCAAAATTCATAATTATAAAAATGGACAGATATTAAATGATATGACAGGAACAGATCAAAACACCCAATTAAGGAAATTTTCAAAAAAAGTTCCATATTTTTTTAGATATAAGTGTTAGACTTAACCCAGTAATGTAATATAAGGAGGGAGTAAAAATGTTATTGATGTTAATTATTCCGGTTGTTTTAACCATCGCACCAGTAATGCTATATCAAATAGTCATGTTGTTAGCCAAGAGAAAGTCCACATCTACACATTATACATGGACGTATATTATGATGATTTATATATGGCTTGTGATTTCTGTTACAGGAATAGGTTCTATATGGGACATAATTTCAAAAGGCGGCTTGATGGCTACGTTTCAACAGGCTAATGTTAGTTTGATTCCTTTTCAATCAGATGGTATATTCACATATTGTATGAATGTAATAATGCTTATGCCTTTGGGATTTTTACTCCCCTATATTTGGAAGAATTTTAGAAATCCTTTGAAAGTTGCTTTAACTGGTTTTTTATTTTCTGTATTTATCGAGTTTTCACAGTTACCAACTAATAGATTATCTGATATTGATGATTTAATAATGAATACATTGGGTGCAGTTTTAGGTTATGTTATATGGAAATTGATTGGAAATTATTTTTTCAACAAGAAAGAAAAACAACGTACCGTTTCACTTGGAAAATGTGAACCGGCTATATATTTAACACTAGCTTGTATATGTAATTTTTTGCTATATAACTGGGCATGGTTTCTTTAAGTATTGAAATAGCCAAAGCTATTCTAGTATTCAAAATTGCTAAAACTAAACTTGTAAAGAAAAGCGCCGGACGCAGAGGCCAAACAGCCCCACGTCCGGCGTTTCGATTTTGTTTGATTACCCGTCCGTAAACTGGAACCGCTACGCCTCAAAGTCGGCATCGCTCATGGTGTCCAGCTTATCAAGTGTCTGGCGGGCCAGCGCCCGCATTTCTTCCTCCATATCCGGCATAGCCGCCCGGACAGCCGCCGTCCTGCGCCGGTCGCTTTTGTGATGCAGTCTGACACCCTTTGTCAAACATGGGCATCGGTCAGATCCAGTTTATTTATTACAGTATTCTTTTCCCACACAACCAGAACAACCTCCACTGCAGCAAGATCCATTTTTCCGGTTCTTTTGAATTTTTCGGATGGCCCATATCACATAGACAACGATTCCTGCCAATATTACACCTGTTAAAATCATTTAGGCACCTCCTGACTGGCACTCCACAGTTCATCTGCCATAGGCTGCCAGTTCTTTGCATACAGATCGCACTTGTCACAGAGATGGTCTACTGATTCTGGTGACTGCAAATCTGTCGATTTTGCACCAGTGCGCTTTACCATCTCCCTCAAAATCTGCGGATTCTCCAGCATCGGGCAGGGCCGCAACATATTTTTATTGAATGGCTGTCCATCATGGTAGGCCATAAAAATCGGACTTTTCAGTGCCTCCAGCAAAGTGCAGTCATGGATGTTCATATTAGAGTAGTGAATAAATACGCAAGGCTCAACATCCCCGGCAGCATTGATATGTAGGTAATTACGCCCTCCGGCGATGCAGCCGCCCACATACTCCGCATCATTCTGAAAATCCATGCTGAAGATTGGTTTCGTACTCCGAAATTCCCGAATCCGCTCATAGACTGTTCTTCTCTGTTCCGGTGTTGGCAAAAGCTCCGGAACCGCCTCATTGCCAACAGGCATATAGTGGAAAAACCACACGAACATAGCGCCCATGTTAATCATCATATCGAAAAATGATTCACTGCCGATGTCCTCATAGTTCGCACTGGTATAGCACGTAGAAATACCAAAAGGAAGTTTATGCTCCCGCAATAAATCCATAGCGTGCATGACCTTTTCAAAAACGCCGTTGCCTCGGCGTCCGTCATTAGCCGTTTCAAATCCTTCCAAGCTGATCGCCGGCACAAAGTTCTTTACCCGCAGCATCTCCTGGCAGAATGTTTCATCAATCAGTGTGCCATTTGTAAATGACAGAAACGCACAATCAGGATGCCGTTCACAGAGGGTAATCAGATCCTTTTTGCGAACCATCGGCTCTCCGCCTGTGTAGATATACATATAAATACCTAAATCCTTACCTTGCTGGATGATGCGGTCAATCGTTTCCAGGCTCAAATTCAGCTTGTGGCCGTACTCGGCAGCCCAGCAGCCAGTACAATGCAGATTGCAGGCTGATGTAGGGTCTAGCAGAATTGCCCATGGAACATTGCATTTTTCTTTTTCCCGTATTTCTTCCTGGATAGCTCCGCCTTTTAGGGCAGAATTGATGATAAAATTCTGGAACAAGGTTTTTCGCACATCGGTATCCAACTGATAGGCTTTCAAAATTAGCTCATACCAATTTCCTTTTTCATCAATCGCCTTTCGGAAGGCTGCCCGTTGGTTCTCATACCAGCCATCTGGCAACGCCTTATCAATCAAATTCATAGTTCTTGAGATATTGGTTTCCGGATCTTTCTCCAGATAATTCAATGCCATATTAACAGCCGCAGTAAAAGCCGTATTTTTTACAGATTCAATAATACTCATTTTGTCTTTCTGCCGACAGAAATAGAGTCTGTCAGCTTTCTCCCGTTTTTATTTTTTTCGCAAAAGATTCTTTGCAGCTAAAAATCCAACGCCAATCACAGAAATAATGATGGCGTAACGTAAAAACTTTTTAAATGTCATAATTCCCACCTCACACAAGAAGTCCTATTCGATAAACAATAAATGTAATGCCCCATGCTACAACCAACTGGAACAAAGCAGACAACAGCATCCACCGAGTGCTGGCCGCTTCTTTGCGGATTGTTGCCAATGTAGCGGCACAGGGAATATACAGCAGGCAAAAAATCATCAGACAAAAAGCGTTAAGCTGCCCAAAGCCTGCCGTACCAAGGATACCAACCAGCGTGTCCATCCCCGCAGCAGAATTGATATTAGGAACCCCAAACAAGACGGCGCAGCTAGATACCACCACTTCTTTTGCAGAAATGCCAGCAATCAAAGCAACGGCAATCTGCCAGAAACCCAATCCTACGGGTGCAAAGAACGGAACCAGCCAGTGTCCCAAAATGGCTCCGAAACTCTCCGTCATTTCTTTTGTGTAGCCATGCGGCCCGAAATTCAGGATGATCCACATGAGAATAGAGGCCACAAAAATGGTAGTACCCGCTTTGGTCAGGTAGTCCTTTACCTTTTCCCAAACATAAATTGCAACAGTTCTGGAGCTGGGCGCTTTATATTCCGGCAGCTCAATCAAAAGATAGTTTTCTGAAGTCCTGCGGTCAATCAAATGGATGACCGCTGCCACGAGGATTGCAACCACCAGACCGATCAGGTACATGGAATATGCCACCAGCATCGCACGTTCCGCAAAGAACATCTCTGCGAACAGGATGTAGATTGGCAAACGGGCGCTGCAGCTCATAAAAGGAGTAACCAGCATGACCTTAAAACGGTCTCGCCGGTTTTCCAGAGTTCGTGATGCCATAATTGCTGGAACGGTACATCCAAAGCCCAGTATCATCGGAATAAAGGCCCTGCCGGATAACCCCAGCTTGCTCATAATCCCCTCCATGACATAAGCAACACGCGCCATATAACCGCTGTCCTCAAGGAAGGCCAGAGCAAGGAACAGGATGAAAATATTTGGAAGGAAGGTCAGAATACCACCTACGCCAGCGATGATGCCATCTACCAACAGAGAACGCAGCACATCGTTGACGCCAGCAGCAACCAATCCGCTGTTGACTGCACCAGACAGGCTTTCTATTCCCATTTCAAAATATCCCTTCAGCCAGTCTCCAATCGTGAAGGTAAAGAAAAAGACTACGGCCATGATCGCCAGGAAAATAGGGATACTCCATACCCGGTGGGTCAGCACACGATCTACTTTCTGTGTCAAAGCATCCTGGCGGTCTTTATTGACCAGCACTTCACGGATGACTTCCTGAATGAAATCGTACTTCTCGTTGATAATGTCGGTTTCATAATTCCGGTCCAGCACGTCCGGCAGGTCAACCGGGTAATTCTCAGTGATTTCCTTATCCTGCTCCAACAGCTTGATTGCATACCAACGGTAATTCGTCAAACCAGAATACTTCTTTTTCAGTTCCACCATAATGAGGTCAATCTTATCCTCAATGGCATCGCTGTAAACCATCGCATACTCGGAATGGTGGTCATGCCGGTGCTTTGACGTATAGTTATGGTGGTGGATCAGACAATCCGGGTCTTTACAGTCCTTATGATGTGCCGCCGCATGGAGCAGCACATCAAGGCCGGTTCGCTTTCTGGCAGAAACCGGAATGACCGGAATCCCCAGCATTTCCGGGAGCCTGTGCGTGTCGATCTCCATGCCCCGCTTTTCCACAATATCCATCATGTTCAGCGCCAATACAACCGGCTTGCCCAGTTCCAGAAGCTGCAGGGTCAGATACAGATTGCGCTCAAGTGCGGAGGCATCTGCAACATCAATAATTACATCGACTTCATCGCTAAGTATGAACTGCCTGGAAACCTGCTCCTCCATCGTGTAAGAAGTCAGGCTGTAAGTACCTGGAAGATCAACCAGACGAATGGTCATGTCATGGTCTTTGATGGCGCCTTCCACCTTTTCAACGGTAACTCCCGGCCAGTTTGCAACTTTTAGATTCGCACCCGTATAGGCATTAAACAGTGTGGTTTTTCCGCAGTTTGGATTTCCGATAAAACCAATTGTCATACTTTCACTCATCAGAATTTACCCCACTAAAATGTTTTTCGTGATATTGCGCCCCAATGCAAATCGGGTTCCCCGTATTTTTACGATCAGGATTCCATGCCCCTTGCAGTTCAGTACATCAATGGGCGTTCCTTGTGTCATCCCCAATGCTTCAAGGCGTTTTTCAATGTTAATTGGTAACCTTATTTTTTTTACTTTATAGCTGTTTCCTATGGTTCCATCACAGAGATACATAGCTGTTCCTCCTTATCGCAAAGCCTGCAAAGTGGGCGGCATTTTACGAAATTCAGACGCCATCATCGCAATCGTGATTACAACCAGTACCGCATCCGTCAGCGCAATCGCCAGCCATACGCCGCTAATACCCAAGCCGCCGATCATCGGCAAAAGGACACACAGCGGAATAAAGAGGATAATCTGGCGGAACAGTACCAGCCATGTGGCCTTATTCGCCTTACCCAAGGACTGGAACAGCGTGACCGCAATCAGAAAACTTCCCTGCAAAATATAGGTGCTGAACATAATACGGAAATTCGTTGCTCCTGACGCTGCAATCCCTGGCGTTGTAATGAACATAGAAAGCACTTGCTCCGGGAGCAGCTCGGCGGGAATCCAGAACAGCAGAGACAAGACGGTAGCCGCCGCAATAAATACTTTGGTCAGCAGCTTTACACGGTCATAATCTTTTGCTCCGTAGTTCGTACCAGCCGCAGGCTGGAATCCCTGACTGATTCCCCACAAAGGAACAAAGGAGAAATTCCAGAACCGCAAGGCGGCACCCAAAAGAATCTGTGAAGTCTCTCCACCATAGTTGGCGGCTACACGGTAAATCACAGTCTGCTGAACCAGAGTCAAAACCTGCATCAACAGAGCAGAGATGCCAACCGCAAGCACCTGACGGAGAATAGGACCGTCAATACGGATGCGACCAATTTTTACATTTGGACTTTTCTTTTTAAAGTACCACACAGTAATCGCAGCCTGGACAAACTGGGACAGCACAGTAGCATAAGCGGCAGCCTCAATTCCCATCCCATAAGGATTCAGAATAGAAATAAAAATCGGATCAAGGATAATATTCAAAATAGCGCCGCTGGCAATGATGAACATTGCCTTTTTAAGCTGTCCTTCTCCTCGGATCACCATATTTGCGCTTTGGAAGAAGTTGACCAGCAGAGAACCAGCGAAAATAATCCGCAGATACTTTTCGGCATAGTTCAGGATATTGTCACTTGCCCCGGCCAGAGATAAAAGCTGACGAGTAAAGACCATACCGATGACCGTGTAAATCACAGACAGAATTAAAACAGCGGCAACCAGATTGCCCATGATTTTCTTCACTGTATCGTTGTCCTTTTTGCCAATAGCTCTTGATAAAACTGAGGCGGAACCCACACCCAGCATAGCTGCGGAACCGGCGTTGATTAGGGTAAACGGATAGGAAACCGATACAGCTCCCATCTGAATATCCCCCACCATCTGTCCGACAAAGATGGAATCCATCATATTATAGAGGCCCACGACGACCATGCCGAGAACCGCAGGGATGCTTAGCTCCAGCATCAACGAGAAGGGGCGCTGTGTAAGCAGCTTTGTTCTTGTATCCAGTGATTGTTTCATCACATTACCTCCTATTCGATATTAGCCATGTCTAACCATAAAAAGTATATAAAATTGCAGGGCGTTTGTACGCTCCAAACCGCAGGAATAACAATCCAAACTGACACAAAATCAGGAGCGGAAAAGACTGTGCCCCTTTCCGCTCCCGGTATCATTGTGCCATTTTCTCCAGCAGTTTGAAGGCTTCTTCCAACTTTGGATTCTCAGCATCCGTTTGCAGTGCCTCCCGGACACAACTCCGAATATGGGCTTGCAATATCTGTTGGTTGGCGCTTTTAAGCAATGCCATTGTTGCCTGAATTTGGGTAGATATATCCACACAATAGCGATCTTCCTCTACCATTTGCAGGATTCCGTCTATCTGCCCTCTCGCAATTTTCAGTTTGTGGATGATGTCGCTTCTTTTTGCTTTCATAGGCAGGCCGCTTACTGGATTCCGACAACCTGATAGCCAGCATCTTCGATAGCCGCCTTCAGTACATCGTCCGATACAGTACAACCCATCTGTACCTTTGCCGACTTGTCCTCCAGGCTGACTTCAACCTGTTCCACGCCCTGGATTTCCCGCAGCGCCTTATCGACGTGCTTTACGCAGTTCCCGCAAACCATACCTTCAATCTTCAGTGTCTTTTCCATGTGAATTTCTCCTTTTCTATCTTCTTTGCTATTTGATGAGCTGGATAACCGGAATGTCCCCGGCTCCATAGTGTATATGTGTTTTGCCTTAAACCATCTTAGCCGCAACGCATTGGACACGACAAATACCGAGCTGAAGCTCATGGCAAAAGCCCCGATCATCGGGTTCAGCTTCAACCCAAAAGACAAATAAAACAATCCTGCAGCTACCGGAATCCCGATGATGTTATAAATAAATGCCCAGAACAGATTTTGCTTGATATTACGGATAACCGCTTTGCTGAGCTGTACAGCGGTGGATACATCCAACAGATCGCTTTTCATCAAAACAATGTCCGCCGACTCAATCGCAACATCTGTACCTGCTCCTATGGCAATACCCACGTCGGCTCTGGCCAAGGCCGGAGCGTCATTGATACCATCTCCCACCATGGCAACCTTTTTCCCTTTGCTTTGCAGCCGCCGTATCTCTTTTTCTTTATCCTGCGGAAACACTTCAGCTACAACACGATCCACGCCGACTTGACGCCGGATGGCCTCGGCAGTCTTAGCGTTATCCCCGGTCAGCATAACTACTTCAAGCCCTAATCGGCTCAACTCCTGCACCGCCTGTCTGCTGGTGGGCTTCACCACATCTGCCACGGCAATCACACCGATTAGCTCTCCTCCACGGGCAAAGAACAACGGCGTTTTCCCGTCCACAGCCATGTCCTCTCCAAGGCGGAGAAGATGGCCGCCTTCAATCTGATGGTTGTTTAGCAACCGGCGATTTCCGGCTAAACAGAGGTCATTTCCGATTTTTCCGACAATTCCCTTGCCTGGAATCTGTGCAAATTCACTGACCGGCAGTAGAGGAAGTTTCTCATTATCTGCCTCTGCCACAATCGCATCTGCCAGAGGGTGTTCCGACAGCTTTTCCAAGGAGGCTGCAATCTTCAAAAGTTCCTTTTTCTGAATACCTGCTTTGCAGAGCAGATCGGTTACCACCGGTGTTCCTTGTGTGATAGTTCCCGTTTTATCCAGAACAACCGTATTGATGTCGTGAGCCGTTTCCAAAGCCTCCGCCGATTTGATCAGAATGCCGTTTGTTGCTCCTTTACCAGTTCCTACCATAATGGCGGTGGGAGTAGCCAACCCTAACGCACAAGGACAGGAAATGACTAAAATAGAGATGCCTATGGACAAGGCAAATTCAAATCCGTACCCCAACAGCAGCCATATAATGATTGCAATCAGGGAAATGCTGATGACTACCGGCACAAATACACCGCTGACCTTATCTGCCATTTTTGCAATGGGAGCTTTGGAGCTGGTCGCTTCATCCACCAGCCGGACGATTTGAGCCAATGTGGTATCGTCCCCCACTTTGGTAGCCTGCATTTTGAAATAGCCGGTCTTACTGGTAGTTGCACCAATTACTTTGTTCCCAATGTGTTTTTCCACAGGAATGCTCTCTCCGGTCAAGGCGGATTCATCAATAGACGCAAAGCCTTCGATAACGGTTCCATCCACCGGCACCGATTCACCAGCTTTTACGATTAGGGTTTCACCCAACTGCACTTCTTCCACAGGTATCTGGAGTTCCTGGCCATCCCGTTCCACCGTAGCGGTTTTCGGGGCCAGATTCATCAGCTTTGTAATCGCATCTGAGGTCTTACCCTTGGCGCGGGCCTCCAACGTTTTCCCCAAAGTAATGAGCGTAAGGATCATACCTGCGGATTCAAAGTACAGATCCATCATAAAGCTATGAACCGTAGCCATATCCCCATGGCCAAACCCAATCCCGATTTTATATATAGCATAGATACCGTATATAATTGCGGCGCTGGAGCCTATTGCAATCAACGAATCCATGTTTGGAGAACCATGGAATAAGGTCTTAAACCCCATCCGGTAATATTTGAAATTGATGAATACCACCGGAATCAACAAAAGAAACTGGGAAAATGCAAAGCTGATTGCATTTTCCATTCCCAGCAGAAAGCCGGGGAGTGGCCATCCCATCATGTGGCCCATGGAGATGTAAAACAGTGGAATCGTAAAAAGTGCGGAAAGCAACAGCCTCTGTTTCATCTGCTTGTATTCAGCTTGAGCTGTACTGACTTCCGCTTTCGCTGCTGGTGCAGATGAGCGGTTTTTGCTTTGAGCAGAGGTCTTTGGTATGGCTCCATATCCGGCCTTTTCAACAGCCTGGACAATTCCTGCCGTATCCAGAATGGCTTCGTCGTAAGAGGCAACCATGCTGTTTTTCAACAAATTGACCGATACTTCTTTGATTCCGGGCAGCTTGCCGACGCTCTTTTCAATCCTGGCAGAGCAGGCCGAACAGGTCATGCCTGTAATGTCGAATTGTTCTTTTTGCAAAATCATCCCTTCTTTCTCAATTATATTTTTGCGCCGCAGTACCCCTCCCCTGTGGGGAACTAAAAACTGTTATGAAAAGGGGCTTTCGGTATCTTGGGGGAAAGATGCCGCCGCCCCGGTCACAAAGTCTGCGTGCAAGGTCATTGACCATTTTTCATTATAGGCATTGTCTTAATTGTTTGTCCGCTCCGATAGGCAGATTTTCAAATCCAATCAGCTTAATTTTGAAAAATCAGATGGTAAATGTCTGTGAAAATGTGTGGCCTTTAAATCTTAAATCCAATCAGCAGGTTTTATAATCCAAAGGGCAGAACCCTTTCCAAATCCGTTGACTTTAAGCCGTTGTGTGAATATACTGTGCCCGTAACAGTTAAATGAACGTTTAATTGTTCAGCCATGTCAAACCAACCAAATACTCAAAGGAAAGGAGGTCTTTCTGATGAAAAAGACCATTAAGCTGATTGACCTTGACTGCGGCCACTGTGCTGCTAAAATCCAGAAAGCCGTACAGAAAATTGACGGTGTAAATAAGGTAGAAGTGAACTTCCTAAACCAGAAGATGGTTCTGGATGCACCGGATGACCGCTTCGATGCAATTCTGGCTGAGGCTAAGGCGCTTATCAAAAAAATTGAGCCGGATGTAACGGTCAAAGCGTAAAAAAGCTGAACACCGGCTGCCAGAAACGGCAGCCGGTGTTTGACTGAAAGGAGATGTTTATTATGACACGAAAACAAAAACACCTGCTTTTCCGCATCATTATTGCGGCAGTGCTGTTCGCTGGCGGTAGTTTTCCCACACTCAATCCGACTGCGGAAATGGCAGTATTTCTGGTCTGCTATGTTGTAATCGGCTGGGATATTGTCTGGAAAGCTCTCACCAATATCCTGCACGGACAGGTGTTCGATGAAAACTTTCTGATGACGATTGCCACTATTGGCGCACTGATCTTAGGAGAACATTCTGAGGGTGTGGCCGTTATGCTGTTCTATCAGGTAGGGGAATGGTTCCAGTCCTATGCAGTTTCTAAGTCCAGAAAATCCATTACAAGTCTGATGGATATTCGCCCTGACTATGCAAATGTAGAACGAAACGGAAAACTTGAACAGGTTGATCCAGAAGAAGTAAACATCGGGGATACGATTGTAGTAAAACCTGGTGAACGGGTTCCGCTGGATGGTAAAATCATCAAAGGCACGTCTGCTTTAGATACATCGGCTCTCACCGGTGAATCCATGCCCCGTGACGTGGAACCTGGGATGGAAATAATCAGTGGATGCATCAACCAGACAGGTATCCTGACCATTCAGACAACTAAAGAATACGGAGAATCCACCGTCGCAAAAATACTGGATCTTGTAGAGAATGCCAGCGACAAAAAAGGAAAAACGGAAAACTTTATCAGCCGTTTTGCCCGCTACTACACCCCGATTGTGGTCTTTGCGGCGATTGCTCTCGCAATTCTGCCGCCCCTTGTGACTGGACAGCCATTTACGGTCTGGATCTACCGGGCGCTGACCTTCCTGGTTATTTCCTGCCCTTGCGCTCTGGTTATCTCTATTCCGCTTAGTTTCTTTGGCGGTATCGGCGGTTCATCCAAAATCGGCGTTCTTGTCAAAGGCAGTAACTATTTGGAATCGCTGGCCCATACTGAGGTAGTGGTATTCGATAAAACCGGCACCTTGACAAAGGGTTCTTTTGCGGTCAGCCAGATCAATGCAGTAAGTATGAAAGAAGCACAGCTTTTGGAGCTGGCGGCTTATGCCGAGGACTACTCTAACCATCCGATCTCACTCTCCATAAAAAAGGCGTATGGCAAGAAGATCGACCACAGCCGCATCAGCGATGTACAGGAAATTGCTGGTCACGGTGTCCGTGCTGTTATAGATGGGAAAACAATTCTCGCTGGTAACGCAAAACTGATGGACAAAGAAGGAATTGCCTATATCCCCTCGAATGCTATTGGTACAGTCATCTATCTGGCCTGCAACAAAAAATATGCTGGCTGCATTGTCATCGAGGACGAAATTAAAGCAGATGCTCCGCCTGCAATCAAAGCGTTAAAAGAAGTCGGTGTCAGGAAAACCGTCATGCTTACCGGCGATGCAGATGCCGTTGGAAAAAAAGTGGCGCAAAAGCTGGGGCTGGATCAGGCATATACCGAATTGCTTCCGGCGGACAAGGTTGACCGTGTAGAAATGATGCTCCGGCAGACCACCGAGAAGGGGAAACTGGTGTTTGTTGGCGATGGAATCAACGATGCGCCTGTGCTGGCTCGTGCGGATGTGGGAATTGCCATGGGCGGCCTTGGTTCCGATGCGGCGATTGAGGCCGCAGACGTGGTTTTGATGACAGATGAACCCTCGAAGATCTCCGCAGTCGTTCAGATTGCCAGAAAAACAATCCGTATTGCAAATGAGAATATCGTGTTTGCTCTCGGTGTGAAAATCTTAGTCCTGATTTTGGGAGCTACTGGATACGCAAATATGTGGGCCGCCGTTTTTGCGGATGTTGGCGTATCAGTCATCGCTATTCTAAATGCGATTCGAGCGATGCGGGTAAAGAAATTCCTCCCCACGACACGTTGACAGATAAAAATGCGCCGCTGTCCATTGTGGAAACAGCGGCGCATTTCACATATCAATCAGTTGGACAAGACATTTCAAACAAGGCATCAACAGTTTTGTGGAGAAGTTTTGCAGGGTCTGTGTTGGCTAAGGTATAGTAAACTTCCTTTCCCTCCCTGCGGCTGGTAATCAGGCCGCTGCTTTTCAGATTTTTCAAGTGGTGCGAAATAGCCGGTGCGCTCATTTGTACCGCTGCCGCTAAATTGCAGACACATTCCTCGCTGTGGCACAACAGCCACAGGAGCCGCAGACGAGACGAATCACTCAACTGCTGAAAAAGAAAAGCTATATCCCGAAAGTTTTCTTCCGCAGGCATTTTATCTAAAACTTTATCAATATCTTGTCCATGATTATGGGGCAAATGGTAGTGCGACATATCGGCCGCCTCCTTTCCAAAAATAGAATACCCGCAAACAGTACGGCTGTCAAATACGAAAGATTGGAGGATACTATGGAACAAGAGCAAAAATCATGCGTATTTATGCCTGACGCAACCGACATAGATCGGTTATCTGAGCTGCACAAAGCAATGGGCGATTTTACTCGCATGAAAATTCTGTGGGTGCTTATGAACAAGGACTATTGCGTGAATGAATTGGCCATGCAGATGAATATGTCCGAATCCGCAATTTCTCATCAACTGAAAATCCTAAAATTTGCAAAGCTGGTTTCCTCGCATAAAGTCGGGAAAAACGTATTCTATACTTTATGCGATGAACATATCAAATGGATTTTAGAAGAAACCTACGCCCATATCTCTGAAAGATAAAGAGACGCAGCCCTGTGAAATAGGGTTGCGCCTCAATATGATGACTCTTTACAGCTTATCGTAGGAAAGCAGATCGCTCATGGAGATACGCTGGGTATCAAAACGGTTCCGGTCGCCTTCACCTTCAGCGGAGTAACCGATGACAAGAATGTTGACCGGTTCCAGATTGGAAGGCAGATTAAATTCTTTGCTTAAAACATCAGGCTTGAAATAGCAAACCCAAACGCTTCCAAGGCCCTCTTCCGTTGCCTGAAGCATCATGTGGTCAGTCAGGATAGAAGCATCGATGTCGCCGGTCTGCTTTTTGTCAAAAGGCCGTACCCACGCCTTGTTGTGATCTGCACATACGATGATTGCCAGCGGTGCGTTATAAATGTTGGCCGCCTTGCCCACTTTGGCAAGTGCCTCATCGCTCTGGGCGACAATCAGATGAACCGGCTGAAGATTAGCTGCCGTCGGCGCAACGTGTGCCGCCTCCAAAATCTTATTCAGTTTTTCCGGCTCCACCTTCTGATCGGTGTATTCCCGGACAGAAAAACGCTTTTTGGCGATTTCAAGTAATTCCATAGTTATAACATCCTTTCTGCGTGTTTTATGTGTCAAATCAACCATCGACTATATTGTAGCACCAGAAATTTTTTTCACAAGAATGTACTTTCCGGGAAGATAGTACCCTAAAGGAAAGTACCCCATTTAGGAGGACAACTATGCAAGCAGAAAACTTTAATTGCCCCGTAGAGGCAACCTTATCCTTAATTGGCGGCAAATATAAACCATTAATCTTATGGCATCTCATCGAACAGCCACTTCATTACATGGAGCTGCAACGACTTATACCAAAAGCCACGGCAAAAATGCTTTGCCAGCAGCTCCGGGATCTTCAGCAGAACGGAATGGTTTCCAGAGAAGTAATACCGGAAAATCCTCCGAAGACAATCTATTCTTTAACACCCTTTGGGAAAAGCATCGCCCCCGTTTTGGAAGCTATGTGTAATTGGGGAACCAGTTATCTGGACGGACTGGATGTGCAGCTCCCTTGCTGCCCATCCATGAGAAAATAAAGAAATCCGGCACAGCAGATGCAGATGCATTAAGCTGTGTCGGATTTCTTTTTATATCTGGGACTGCCGTATATAGTTGCACAGAAATGCAAAATCCATATTTGGATTTTTCAGACTGTAGACAAAGCGGCTTTGAGACTTGTATCCCAAAGCCGCTTTTTTTTAAAAACCTAAATATGTATGAAATTAGACTATTGCGTGGACTTCCTTCCTTCAGGAGTCCCCGTTTTGCTTTAAGCTTTACCAGCTTTTTCAGATTCATGCAGGCAAACGTAAGCCCGGCTTTCATTTCCATGCGGGCTTTCCCAAACATCTGTGTATATCGGAATCCATGGTTTTCCTTTGCGCTACCAAAAATCCGTTCAATCGTTTCCTTCCTTAACGAATATAATTCCTTCATCCCATTTGTATGACGGAGCTCTTCGCATAGTTCCATATAGTCTTCCCATATGTGGCGTGTAACTACTTTTACATGCTCCTTGCTTCCGGTACACTGCGCAAGATATGGGCAGCCTGCGCACACGCTGCCGCAGCTCTTATACTCCCGATATCCATCACGGTTCGTTGTACGATAGGACAGTATCTGGTTGTTGGGACAGATATAGCAGTCATAATACTCATCGTAAACGTACTCATATTTTTTGAAATAACCTTCTTTTGTCATAGGACGTTTGTACGGCAGAAGCGGTTTGATCCCATCGTCTATCAGAAGCTTTGCTATACCGGGAGTTTTATACCCCGCATCCGCTATCAGTGTTTCTATTCCACTTCCTTTCAGCTTATCATACAGGGATTTAAAGGTTCTGCTGTCATGCAGGTTTCCCGGATGAACGCTGTAACCAAGAATCCATCCGTTTTTATCACATGCGGTTTGTACTGTATAGGCAAATACATTCTTATGTTCCCCTTTGCGGAACCATCCGCTTTCCGGGTCGGAAGTGCTTGCCTTGACAGTCTTTTCATTTTTTCCGCCGGATGGACCGGACGGTGTGTTTGTATCATCGTCTTTTTTCTTCAGCGGGCGCTTTCCATGTGCTTCACGGTCTTTATTGATTTCCTTCTCCAGCAGTTCTTCAAAAAACAGGGTTTCCTCTCTGGCAATGCGTTTCTGTACCTTTTTATTGTTTGCTCTGGCTTTTACATGGGTAGCGTCCACAAAGACCTCACTTGGGTCTATCAGTTTAAATTTATAGCATTCCTGCAGGATATGAGAAAATATCTGCTCAAAAAGGTCTGTGTCTTTAAAACGGCGGGTATAGTTTTTTCCGAAGGTTGAGAAATGAGGAACCTTATCCATCATTTCAAGGCCAAGAAACCAGCGGTAAGCGATATTTACTTCGATATCCTTTATGGTCTGCCGCATACTTTTGATGCCATACAGATACTGAATGAATGGAATCTTTATCAGCATAACCGGGTCTATACCGGGACGGCCGTTATCAGGGCTGTACCTGTCCTTCACAAGATCGTAGATGAAGCTCCAGTCAATCGCTTTATCAATGAGCCGCAGAAGGTGATCCTGTGGAACCATGTCATCCATACAGAACATTTGAATCTGTTCTCTTTTCTTGTCTGCATTCTGAGTCATCATAGAAACATCCCGCCTTTCTTTGATGTTTCCATTATACCAGAAAAGAGTTATAAAATCCCCAAAACAGGGAATTTTATAACTCTTGACATCAAAAATCTAAGGTGTGAGCCTCGAACTTTGTCTACAGTCTGCAAAATCCATATTTGGATTTTTCTTTTTAATTTCGTCCATGTATAATTGAGCCTGACTGCGCAGATTTGGCTTTTGCAGATCCTCTAAAAAGAAAAACATATTAAACCTACGGCCTATGGCAAACAACAATCTTTCCTCTGACGGGAGGTTTAAAAAACGGTTAATGGCTGAAAGCATCTGACTTTTTTCTGAAAGTAAATCGCCTCTCACTTCTAGCAGGAGATTCACAATATGTTCATTCACATAGTAACTGTTCATCTCTTTTAAGCATTGTAAAAACAGTCGTTGTTCCCGAACGATTTCTTCCTCCGATTGCAAAGAAATGGTTCCATCTTGGATAAGCTGCCACATCATTGACTCCGGCTTAAAACCAGTAGCGTGAACACGGATAAAATCAGGCTGTATAATGTTGAGCGCATCCGCTGTTTTCCGTGCATTTTCTCCAGAGAATTCTTTTCCTCCAATTCCCAGCAAAATAAATTCCGATAATATCATATCTGCTTCTTTCGCCAGACAGCCGCTTTGAATAACTGTATTGGAATCAAATCCTTTATTAATAAGCTGAAGAACACGGTCTGATCCTGTTTCCATTCCGCAGTACAGATGGTTTAGACCATGCTCTCGTAACACTTTGAGTTCTGATAAAGATTTGCGTGTTATGCTGTCAGCGCGGGCATAAGTAGTGACGGACTCCAGTGTGGGAAAATAGTGATGTAGGGCATCCAGAATTTTTAGCAGATAATCTGTTTTCAATACCAGGGCATCGCCATCTTGTAAAAAGCATGACTTAAATGACTGACCAGTATGCTGTGCAGATTGGGCCTCTATATCGCTGATTATATCTTCTATTGGACGCATCGAAAATCTCATGGATTTATATAGTCCGCAGAAATAGCATTTATTCCAGTGACACCCTCGTGTTACACGAATGAGTAGACTGTTGCTCTCTGATGGCGGCCTAATTGGTCCCATTTCTATATTCCCCATTATTTTTTCATCCTCTCTTTCTACTATGATTATCAAACTTACCATTTTGTAGAACGCCCATCAAGAATGTACTTTTAGGTAAGGTACTATCCTTCCGGAAAGTCTCTATACAATCACACAAATTCTCATTCTATATAAAAACATCTTCTTTTTTTCTGGCCATATGCTTTACCTAATCGGCTTTTATTATAAGAGGTTTTCTACTTTTTTAAGAGCAAGATTCGCCTGCGTAACTCAAAACCCATTTCATGGCTTTTGGTTCCCCGGCAATCTTGATGGGGATTTCGCTCCCCATACCCTCGATGCTGCACATTTCCCATGTGCTGTATGGCTCCTATTTACGCAGCGTGGCAGAGACTGCCACGGGTAATATAAGGAAAGGAAGATTTATGGCAAGACCAAAGAAAGACAAAGCGCTGCGTCACACCCATCCGGTTATGCTCCGTCTCACGGACACGGAATACGAACTTGTCTCCGCCCATGCAAAGGCCGCCCATCTGCCACTGGCAGAATACAGCCGCAGGCTAGTCACGGGGAAGCAGGTCAAAATCAAATATGAGCTTGTGACCGATTTGCCGGAACTCAAAAAGCTGACGGCACAGCTCGGAAAAATCGGAAGTAATCTAAACCAGATTGCCCGCCACTTTAACAGCGGCGGCATCCATTCCCAGGAAATGCGGAAAGCCATCAACCGGGGACTGGCGGATATTTATGAAATGAAATATGAAGTGCTGAAGCTGGCAGGCGATTTTCTCTCTGCCGCTGAAAGTTCCGACGCAGACAAAGGCAACACGGGAGGTATCCATGGCAATCTTGAAACACATCGCAAGTAAAAATGCGGATTACGGGGAAGCGCAGCGTTATCTCATGTTCCAGTATGATGAATATACCGGGAAACCCATTCTGGATGAAGATGGAAGGCTTATCCCCCGTGAGGAATATTATCTGGATGGCATCAACTGCGATCCCTTTACCTTCGATATGGAATGTAAGGAATTAAATGCACAGTGCAGAAAAAACCAAAATTATGATGACATCAAATCCCACCATTACATCATCAGTTTCGACCCGAAAGACACAGAGGATGGACTTACCGGGGAACGGGCGCAGCAGCTCGGCTTAGAGTATGCCCGGAAAAATTTCCCCGGCCACCAGGCTCTCGTCTGCACCCACACGGACGGCAGCAACGAAAGCGGCAACATCCATGTACATATCGTAATCAACAGCGTAAGGAAATATGATGTGGAACGTCAGGAGTTTATGGAGCGCCCCTGTGATTCCCATTCCGGTTACAAGCACCATCTTACCAACGATTACCTGAATTATCTGAAGCAGGAAGTGATGGATCTCTGCCATCGGGAACATCTCCATCAGGTAGACCTGTTCGCTCCTGCAGAAAAGAAAATCACAGACCGGGAATATCAGGCAAGGCGCAGGGGACAGAAAAAGATGGAGGAACGAAACCGGAAGATGGCATCGGAGGGCATTACTCCCCGAAAAACAACTTTCGAGACGCAGAAAGATTTTCTCCGCAGCGCCATCGACGAAGCGGCGGTAGTCTGCGCTTCTTTGGAGGAATTTCAAAACTTCTTGTGGGAAAAGTATCAGATTTCCTTCAAAATCAGCCGTGGCCGTTTCAGCTATCTGCATCCGGAACGAAACAAGGCGATTACCGGAAGGAGCCTGGGAACCCGTTATGAGAAAGCGCATCTGCTGTCCGTATTGGAGAAAAATGCAAAATCCCTTGAGGACGCTTCTGCCAGACTGCCGGCCTTCCTGTTCATCAAATCCGACCTCCGTCTTGTCACGGATCTGCAGAGCTGTGTCAAAGCACAGCAGACTGCGGCGTATGCCAGGAAGGTAAAGCTGTCCAATTTGCAGCAGATGGCCAAAACCGTCGCTTACATCCAAGAGCATGGGTATCAGAGCGAGGAGGATTTAGCGGACGCTTTCCAAAAGGCACAAGCCCAAGCTTCCCAAATGCGAAAAGACCTCCGCAAGACAGAGCAGGACTTGAAAAGTGTCAATGAACAGATCCGCTACACCGGACAGTACCTGGCAAATAAATCTGTATATAAACAATATCTCGGCTCTAAAAGTAAAAAAAAGTTCCGCCAGGAACACCATTCTGAAATCACACTCTATGAGACGGCCCGGAAAATGCTGAAGGAACATGCATACGGCGGAAAGCTGCCTTCTATGAAAGCGCTGAAAACGGAAAAAGAGAACCTTCTGGCACAGAAGAACAGCCAGCACGAAGCCTACCAGAAGCTCCGCAGCCATGAAAAAGAGCTAAAAACCGTGCGGGCAAATGTGGCCGCCATCCTGGGGAAAGACCTTTCTCGGCAGACAGAACAGGATAGAGAAAATACTCGTTCAAAATGAGACGATTTCTCTGCATTATTATTTTAAGTGTGCATATACTTGAAATAGAGCTAAATTGCGGGATTGACTTTTTGCGTCAGTTTTGCTATATTTAGTTCAGTGATCGTTCTGTGGAAACTTGCGAAGCCCACAGGCGGGGGAGAGCTTTCGAGTCTCTCCCTCTTTTATATTACAGGAGATAATATATGGCTGCTTCCAAAGAATTTTTGACTTTTTCACAACAGATCAAACATCTGAAATTTGATAAACAACTTGATATTGCAAACGAAAAATCCGCAGAAGAACTTCTGCAGCGAATCGGATATTTTTCTTTAATAGACGGTTATAAGGAATTATTCAGAATTCCGTTTACCAAAAAATATAAACCTGGAACTGCTTTTGATGAGATTGTTGCACTCTATCAGTTTGATTCCGAGTTAAGAGAGCTGTTTTTAAAATATCTGCTCCAGATAGAGCGCCATATCGGAAATCTGATTGCTTACTATTTTGTAGAGCTTCACGGAACTTCCCAGGCAGAATATATGAATCCTGCTAATTACAATCATATATCACGAAACAAAAGAACCATATCGGGACTTATGCGTAAGCTATACGGCGCAGTGACCACCACGGACTATGCCTATGTAAATTATTACAGGCTTCAATATGGCAACGTTCCTCTCTGGATTGCAGTCAGCATCTTAACTTTTGGAAGCCTTTCCAAAATGTATAATGTATTGACACAATCCCTGCGTTCCAAGATATGCAAACATTTTCCGATGGTAAACCAAAAACAGCTTGAACGGTTTTTATCCGTCTTAACCAAATACCGGAATGTATGCGCTCATAGCGACCGATTATTTACTTACCGAACCGTAGACCAGATATTAGACACTCCGCTTCATGCAAAGCTGAACATCCCCCGTCAGGGCAATCAATACATTTATGGAAAACAAGATTTGTTCGCCGTTGTGATTGCGTTCCGTTACCTCCTGCCTAATGAGGATTTCCTGGCTTTTAAGAAAAAACTAACCTTTGAAATTACCAATGTAAGCAAAAAGCTAGTACATATTACAGAAGCTGAACTCTTAGAGCATATGGGATTTCCCAAAAATTGGAAGGCAATTACCCGCTATCATCTGACATCATAGAAAAAGAGGAAGATGCCGCCGCAATAAGGCCAACATCTTCCTCTCATTTTATTTCCTTCTCCGCTCCAAATCTTCCTCTGCCGCCATCTGCGGCGCTGCTCTCCCGGTTTTTTCCGCAATCTCCGCTTGCTTGAGATGAAGCCGATCCAGGACAGAGATACGCTTACCAATCTTCCGTGGTTTTGGCGGCAGGTTATTCATCCGTCCGTCGATCATATTGTAGTTTTGTTCTTCTGTTATCTCGGCGCTCCTAAGATATTCCCCGTTTTCATATGCCTTTTGCCAATTCTCAAGCGGCGGCTTTTCTTTCCGCTCCGGGGGCAAAGTATTTCCCGGCGGACTTAGATACGCTTTGATCTGCGCCTTTACCGTCTCATCAAAACCGTGAAAGACATCATCCACTATCAGCTTTCCCTGTTCGTCCAGAACCACATTGGCGGCTTCCGCCCCGTAAACCGTATGCTCCATGAGGAAAAATTCCCGCCCGTCGATGCGGATGCTGTCATAGGCCAGCCAGCTCCCTTCTTTCCCCTCGATGTGGAAATCCGTGGTGTCAAAGGAAATGAGCGCACTGGATGAGCCTGTGCGGATAAATCCAGCAATTACAACAAACCCGTCCTTTTCCACATAGTAGGACGTTACCTCTCCCTGATGGTTTAGAACCAGGACGTCACTGACGCTGATGGAATGGCCGCCAAAGGAGCGGGGCGGATGCTCGTCAAAGCGTTTTCGGATGCTTGCCGGTGTATCCGTCTCCCCCATCTGCCCAATATATTTCTGTTCGTAGTTCTCACACCGCACCTGGATGTTCTGTTTCTGCAGCGTCTCATAGGGGCGGAAGCGAATCAATCGGTTTTCCGGAAGGTCTTTTAACTGGTAAAGGGCGAACTGATGAAGCTCCATCATAAATCCTCCTCTGCCGGCTCCTGCAGATAGGCTTCCAGCTCCAATGCCTGAAATTCCACATCCGAAAGATGTTCCAATTTTTCCAGTGTACGGTTGATAAGAGAAACCATTTCCCCGTCAACCAGAGAAATTACTTTGCAGATTTCCTGTATGGTTTCTTTACGGCTGCCCTTTTGGAACATCGCCATCAGGAAATATTCTTCTTCCTCAAATCTAATTTTCATAATTCGACTTCTCCCTTCTTGTGAACACCCGATTTTTCCATATTCCTTTGTTCCGCCTTGTCCTTCTCTTTTTGCTTTTCTCTCCACTGCGACAGTGCCTGTATAACGGACTGCTTTGTGCCTCTGCCTTTCTCTACGGTTTTCTCCGCCTCCTTTGCCTGTTCCTGCCGCTGGGATAAGATATGCTCCAGGTCGGCAACAGCTTTCTGCACCAGAGGACTCTCTTCATAATGGGGAACCAGATCAATCAAATCTTTGGAAATCACGCCTGCCCTCATCAGCTCATACTCCCCGTCATAATCACTGCCGTCCTTCAGGCAAAATCCAATGCCCTTAATACCGCTGCGCCGGTCGGCAGGGATAGCGTCATAGAGCTTGACCGCTTCCTCCAAGGTCAGGTTATCGTGGTATTCCCCCAGCACCGGGAACTCCATACATTCTGCAACATAAAAGGAAATGGACGGCTCCACCCGCTCTGTTTGACTAAATAAATCTTTGCCCTCCGCCCGATAAATCCTATCAATCAGCCGCTGTGCCTCGGATACCGTTTCTTCCGGTTCCCCTTCATCAACAAACGCCTGCAGCCATGATTTAATTGGTTCTGTTTTCCCATCCATAAGGTCTTGTTTTAAATCCTGTAACTGCTGCTCACGGTCTCCCACCTGATCCTGATATTCATAAAAATCATGGTCATATGCAAATGTATCAAGATCAGCCGCCAATTTTTCTGCTTCTTTGAGATTCAAATACTGCTCCGCCTGTTCCATATACGCTTCCAGTGTTCCCGTCATTTCTGTAGATATTGGGTTAATGTCAACCGTCAGGCCCCCGATCTTCATCCCATGTTCATGCAGCGCATTGAAGAAAGCATCTTCACGGATGTTGCCGCTATAAGAAAGCGCCACATCCAAATCGGAATCCTCCTGATACAATCCTTCCCTTATCCGGCTGCCATAGACACGGGCGCCAAGCAGTTTCACGTCATCTGCCAGGCCCATCTCATCAACCTGCGCCTGTGCGTAGCAAAGCACGGTTTCTTCAATCTCCGCACGGCTCTGGCCATTTAAGGATTTTTCCGGTTCTGTCATGTCAGAAATCAGGGGCGTCGCTTTTGCTGCATCCAGTTCCGTTTCCCTGTTCTGGACGGCTTCGCTCAGGTTCTTATATTGTTCCTCATACAAAATCCCTTGTGTCTCCGCAAGCAATTTGTGGACACTCTGCAATTCTTCCCCATTTCCGGCATCGTCGATTGCTTTCTGCAAAATGACGGTTCCCTTACGGTCAAGACCATCCCAAATCCTCTTGCGCTGTACCTCTGTCATGGCAGTTTGTTCCATATCCATCATATCATAATCAATTTCTTTCAGATCAGAGATGGAACCTGCCGCCTCAATCCTTTCTTCAATAGGAAACGCTTCCGCTTCGCCCGCCAAAATCCTTTCTAATTTTTCAAGCTCCGCCTGCGGCATTGTTTCCCAAATATCTTCCCCGTCCGTATGGATGGAAAAAACATCCTCGATTTCCCCACGGTCATACAGTGGACTGTAAAAATGCTCCCTCTGTCCGATTGTGTATGTCAGCACGGCGGGCCGCCCATCCACCAGGCAGTTAAATTCATAAACGGTTTCCCGGTTTCCCTCATGGTATTCATGACTCTTTCCTTTCAGGTTCGTCACAGCTTCTGCTGTCAGAGGCTTCCTGTTCTTCTCCTGCTCCGCTTCATCGGCTTTCTCCTGCAGTTCTTCATAATCCATCACTTTGCAGTCCGCCACAGACAGCCCCTCATCCCCAAGAATATCTTCCATCGCCTCCGCCAGCGTCACATCCGGATTGTCGTACACGCCGCCATCCATTTCACGGAACTGATTGTCATAGAACGTATAATCATAGCCATCCGATACCGTCTGGATAGCAAAATACCGCCCTGCCGTTTCCAAACGGTAAGCAATCCCCGTGTCATGGTTATCCAGATACATTTCTGCTTTCCGTAGCGCTTCCCGGCTTTCAGGATTTACCCACTTCCCACTCAAGGAAGCCCTTTCTATATCTTCCAAGGCTTCCAGACCATTCCTGCATGTTATCAGGCTCATGCGGGTAGGCGGCTGCTCCGTGCTTTCCATACCAACCTCCTTTTCCAAATGGTTCGGGAGCATGGCATAGGCTGTGAGGGCAGAATCCAGATCAGGGAAATACTGATATTCCCTTTCCGCATTTACCCCATAAGCGTCATTCACAACATAATACTGTGAAACAAACAGTTCCGCCGTTTCCTTCTCCAGTTCTGCAAATTTTTCCCTTGCAAGTCCGATAAAACCATCCAGTACTGCCGGATGGCTTTCCACAACATAATCCAGATTCAAATCCATTCCCCTACCGGTATTCTCCGGAACAGGAATACGTTCCGCCCATGCCTTTGTATCTCTGGAAAATCGCCCATCGGTTTCCTTATACTGTACCGTGCAGGCAAGGACAAATGAAAGCCTTTCCGTACCATATTCCTCCAGCACATCGTCCACCGCATTATGGGAAAGATGCATCCCATCAAAATGGCTGCGGATTGCTTCCTCTACTGCCCTTTTACAGTCGATATTTAATTTTCTGGAATCAAGGTATTCATCTGCAGCTCCATGCTCCGCTGCATAAGTGAGGGTGTTCCGGTAAACCGGCGGGTAATTCTTCTCTGGTGCCGCTGTTTCTTCTGGTTCCGGCTCCCATGCAATCCCCTTTCCGGCAAGGTACTCATGGATGGCTTCCATTGCGCCACGGTCAAACCCGTTTTCCAGTTCCTGCGCTACCAGTTCCCCATCCGCATTGACGATGACAGCCGCAACCGAATCCCCATATTCGTTATGCTTCATAAGGTAAAAGATTTCGTCCGCAATCTCACGCTTGTCTGTCGTATGCCACAGCCCTTCATGCTGCTCGATCTCAATCCCCGATGTATCCAGTGTGACAGCGGAATCCTCTCTTTTACGGTTCATTTCCGCTTCATGCAGGCGCTGGCGGACAAAATCCGGCAGCTCTTGAAACCCAAAACTGTCTACATAGTACGCCTTTGTCTGGCCATCCCTCTGCATGACAACCACATCACTCACTGAGAGAGAATGCCCCTCATATCCTGCTGGATGGTTCAGATTAAATTTTTCATACAGACTGTCTAAGGTCTCCTCGCCCGATAAGCGCCCGCCGTAGATAAAATCATAATCCGCCGCATCCACCGCCATACCATGGGTAGTGGCAAAATCCAGCCCCATAAACCGGTATTCCCGTCCTTTGGACGCCCCTCTGATCTGGTAAATTGCATAGCGTTCATCTGTTCCCAAAAGATAGATGTTTTCATTGTTCCGCCCGATAGCACTTTCCAGTATCTCTTTATCCGATTCTCTGTCTCTTTCTGCCATCACCTGCAGGTATTCCGTTATGGGCTGTTCGCCTCCGACAAAATTCAGCCCATCCCCAAGTCTAAGGTATCCCTGCTCTGGTATCATAACCGGAACTGCTGTCAGGACGGTAGCAACATGGTTCACCATTACATCTTCCTCCACCGTAAGGGGATAGCCGGGATCATAGTCTGCTCCCCTAAGCTCATAACGGAAAATTCCTTCCGGAAGGGATTCCCTGTCTACACGTCCATTTGAAAGCAATGCCGGCACATCATAAAACTCTATCGGTTGGTATTCCTCTGCCTGCTCCAGATATTCTTTTTCCTTTTGTTCCCTCATTAGCTGTTGCAGCACTTCCGTCATACTTTCAATAAACTCTCCGGCGGTTCTGCGTATGGTATCCATGGATGCACGAAGCTCCCGCATTTCCATATCGCTGCTCCACCCGGCGATATAGGGGAAGGAATAATCCGAAGTGTCCAGGCCGAAATACTGGCAGACCACATAGGCCGTACTCTCCGCTTCCACTTCCTTTGTCATCTGGCTTTTCTTCTCCCCCAGCTCCTCCATCACGTCACGATCATGGAGCTTTGCATGAGCCGTCTCATGGATGCCGGTTTTCATGGTCTGCCTTTCGCTCATCCCCTCCTGGATGACAATCTCCTTATCGGCGCTGCTGTAATATCCCTTTGCGCCGCTTTCAATGTTGTCAAACCGTATAGGCACCGGGGAAACCTCCCGGACGGCCTGCAGAAACGTGTCATAGTTTTCCACGCTTCCCAAAAGCTCCGGTGTCTCAATCTCCGGAATCGGCTCCCCATACGTCTGTGACACATCAAACACCGTCACGACACGGAAACGGGGGATGGTGTACACCACTTCCTCTGTCTCCGGTGTCCCATCGGATTTTAAGACCGGCTCCTGGGTTTCCGGGTCAATCTTTTCCACTTCTTCCCTCTCCTGGATGGGTACAGGCGCAAAAATCTGGATGCCTTTCTCTCCCCGCTTTACCTGCCGTTTAAATTTCTTCTGCCATGCCTGGTAGCCGGCCACAAGGGTTGCGTCCGGTTTCTGCATGTGGATCAGCATGGTGTTATTAAAACTGTAATTATGGAATTTTGACATGGTTTTCAGATATTCCATATACATCTCTGATGTAAAGATTTCTTTCACGCCCTGCTCCAGGCGCTGCGTAATCTCCTGCATCCGCTCATTTCTGTTTTCTGCCATATATTTCCCTCCATCAAGCCATCCCGCCAGTTTTCCGGCGGGATGGAACTTCTTTTATATGAATTGCTCCTGTCTGTGCTTTGGCTGCCCCTGCTCCCCCTGGGCCGCTGACAGCCGCTCTTTCGCTTCTTTGAGTTTCCCAAGGACAGAGGGCTTTCGTGGGCTGTCCGCAACAATGGGTTCCTCTGCCCCCTCATCCACATCCAGTGTTTCCGATGGGCCTTTCTCGTCCATGTTCAGTAAAGCGTTCAGCTCCGCCAGCCGTTCCGATTTTTCCGCCAGTTCCTGCTCTTTCGGGAACGGCTTTGCCACTTCCTCTTTCGCCGTGGCTAATTGCTGCTGTAAGGTATCCAGCTTGTTCTGTGTTTCCGCCACTTTCTTTTCGATACCGTATAGGGCGTTACTGATACGCTGCAGGTTCCCAAGGGCGTCCTTGCCCACTTCCACCTTGTAGCTGCACTGGCCTTTGATGGTTAAGATGTACTTCTGGTTGAAGCTGTCAAATTCTGAAAACAGATGGAAGCCGTAAATCTCCCCCACCCGCCCGGAAGTGCGGACAGCCTTTAACCCGGCGCAGGCAGCGATCAGGGCGGTTCCCGCTTCTTTCCGGTCGGTATAGGTCTTTCCGCCGATGACCATGGAAAACTCGTCCTTCGCTTTCTCCAAAAACGGATGAACCGCCTCCTTATCTGCTTTCAGTCCTTCCAGGCGCTCCTTTGCCGCCGTGATCTGCATCGGGTAAGCCTTTGCGATATTCGCTTCCAGCCGGTACTTCTGGCTGGTATGGTTGGCTTTCATCAGTTTCAGCTTGCTGACCTGTATATCCAGATCCATCTTTTCCTTGATATAGGGATTGCCCGTGGCCAGCGCCTTGATCTCCGCATAGGAGAGCGCCGCATCATCGACGTCCTCGCAGGCACGGACGGGGGATTTACTGGTCATGATCTGGCTGATGAATTTCTGTTTATTCTCCAAAATCTGCCACATATAAGCGTCAAAGGTATTTTCTGTCACATACCGGAAAATCTTTACTTTCTCATTCTGGTTGCCCTGCCGCAAAATCCTTCCCTCCTGTTGTTCCAAATCTGCCGGTTTCCAGGGGCAGTCCAAATGATGGAGGGCAATCAGCCTGTCCTGGATATTGGTTCCTGCCCCCAGCTTCTGCGTGGAACCGAGCAGGATACGCACCTGCCCGGAGCGCACTTTCGCAAACAGCTCCGCCTTTTTTGCCTCCGTGCCGGCTTCATGGATAAAGGCGATTTCCTCCCTGGGGATGCCCTTTTCCATCAGTTTCTCCCGCACATCATCGTAAACATTAAAGGAACCGTCCGCTTTCGGCGTGGAGAGGTCGCAGAAAACAAGCTGTGTGGAACGCTTCTGTGCTGTTTCCTCCCAAATATCAAAAGCGTTCTTGACACAGCGGTTTACCTTGCTGTCCGCAAAGTCCGGCAGCATATCGTTGATAAGCCGCTGATCCAGGGCACATTTGCGCCCATCGTTGGTTATCTTTAACATGTTGTCTTCATAGGGTTCCACCAGTCCCGCCCGGACAATCTCCGCCCGTTCCGCAAAGGAGCTGACCAATTCCTCCTGTTCCTCGCTGGGTTTCAGCACTTCATTGATGTATTCCGCTTCCGGTACGGGCAAATTCAGCATATCGGCGGTCTGGATGTCAGCGGCTTCCTTAAATAAAGAAATCAGCTCCGGAAGGTTGAAAAAACGGGCAAACCGTGTTTTTGCACGGTAGCCCGTTCCTTCCGGCGACAGTTCAATCGCCGTCACTGTTTCCCCAAAGGTGGCCGCCCAGGAATCAAAATGCCCCAGGCCCATCCTCTGGATGGTGTCATATTGTAAGTAACGCATGATGGTGTATAGCTCCGTCATGCTGTTCGATACGGGCGTACCCGTTGCAAAGGTCACACCCCGCCCTCCGGTAATCTCATCCAGGTACTGGCACTTCATAAACATATCGGAACTCTTTTGAGCGTCCGTCTGGGAAATGCCTGCGATGTTCCGCATTTTCGTGTAGAGGAACAGATTCTTATAGTAGTGGCTCTCGTCCACGAACAGCCGGTCTACCCCCAACTGTTCAAACGTGACCACATCATCCTTCCTGCTCTGGTCATTCAGACGTTTCAGCTTTGTGTCCAGATTTTTCCTTGTCTTTTCCATCTGCTTGACCGTGTACCGTGTGCCTTCTTCTTCGGCGGCTTCTTCAATGGCCAAGGTCAGCTCGTCAATCTGCCGCTCTATGGATGCCTTCTGCCGCTCAATGCTTAAAGGGATCTTCTCAAACTGACTGTGGCCGATGATGATAGCATCATAATCCCCGGTGGCAATCCGGGAACAGAACTTCTTCCGGTTCGCCGGTTCAAAATCTTTCTTCGTGGCGACGAGGACGTTGGCTCCCGGATACAGCCGCAGGAAATCACTGCCCCACTGCTCCGTCAGATGGTTCGGCACCACATACAGGTTTTTCTGCGACAATCCCAGGCGCTTACTCTCCATGCCCGCCGCTATCATCTGGAACGTCTTTCCAGCGCCCACACAATGGGCCAGCAGGGTATTATGCCCGTAGAGGATATGGGCCACAGCGTTTTTCTGATGGGGCATTAAGGAAATCTCCGGCGTCATGCCCACGAACCGGATATGGCTGCCGTCATACTCACGGGGACGGATGCTGTTGAACAGTTCATTGTACTTCTTGCATAAGGCGTCCCTCCTGTCCATATCCTGGAAAATCCATTCCCGGAACGCTTCTTTGATCATGTCCTGCTTCTGCTGTGCCAGCATGGTTTCTTTTTTGTTCAGGACACGCTTTTCGTTCCCATCCTCGTATACTTTGTCATAGATTTTTGTATCTCGCAGGTTCAGCGCATCTTCAAGGAGCCGGTAGGCATTTGCCCTCTGTGTGCCGTAGGTGGATGTTACCAGGGCGTTTCCGCCGATGTCACGGGTTTTCCCCGTAATGTTCCACTGCCCGTTTACCGGAGCATATTTGGCCGTAATGGTGCTTCCGAGAAGATACCTGGGCGTATGGAAGGTTTCTCCCATAAACTGGGTAATATAATCCGGGTCGATCCAGGTAGCGCCCAGTCGCACCTCAATCTCCGATGCGTCCAATTCCTTTGGCTGCACCCGCTCTAATGCCTGCACATTGATGGCGTATTCCGGGTGGTTTTCGGCAAATTCCCTGGCCGTGGCCAGCTTTTCCCGGACGTTCCCCGACAAATATTCATCCGAGGTTTCCCATGCGTCCGTCAGCGGATTTTGAAAGATTACCCCGGCCAGTTCTTCCGTCACTTCCTCCTCGGTTTTCCCGGATAACTGCGCCATGAACGGGATGTCCACCGCCGCCCGCTCTCCAATGCACACGGCAAGCGCTTCGCTGGCCGTATCCACAGAAGTTACCGGCTCCGGCCTTTTGATCGTCCGTTTGGTAAAAATATCCGCTTTCCGCTTTAGCTCCCCGGTTTCATCCAGGATTTCCAGAGAAGAAAGCAGACAATAGCTGCTGTCCTGGGAAAAGGCCCGTTTGTTGGCGGTGCTGCTAATCAGCCCATACCTTGCCTGGAACCTGTCATAAGTCTCATTCAGCTTCTGCTGAAGCAGGCGGATTTTCTCATCGCTACCATCCTCCAACTGGCTCTGAAGAAGCTCCTGGGTCACATCCCGCAGTTCGATCATCCCCAGGATGCGCTCTGTTGTCATGGCCGGCAGCTCCATCCGGTTCATCCGGGAATTTTCCCGGTAATACACCCGGCCTTCCACGTTGGCAAAGCTGAAATTTTTTACAGACGGGTCGGCAGGGATGGACGTGTCCACATCTTCCAGCTCAAAATCCTCCATCTCCACTTCCGTAATGGTTCCCTTGATATGGTTGACCGCTTCCTTTAATTGCTCTGCCAGGTCAGCGCCCGCAATAGGCTTTACCGTTACCTCCTGCTTTCCGTACTGGGTACTCTCGGTTGAAAATTCCCCCAGCACCATCTCCGGGTGGGCGGCAAAATAGGAATTGACGGTGTAGCCTTCCTGGGTTGTCCCAAGCTCCACCCATTCCGGCCGTTCCAAAGACGCACGGTCACGCTTCTGCAGAAACAGGATGTCCGCCACAACATCCGTGCCGGCATTCTTACGGAAAGCATTGTTCGGGAGACGAATAGCACCAAGTAGGTCGGCACGGTTGGCAAGGTATTCCCTCACAGAAGCGTCCTTTTTATCCAAGGTGCCGCTGGATGTGATGACTGCCACAACACCGCCCGGACGTACCAAGTCCAGGGATTTTGCGATAAAGTAATCATGCACCATGAAATGGTAGCGGTCATATTTCCGGTCAGGCACCTGGTAAGCGCCGTAGGGCACGTTTCCGATCACGCAGTCAAAGAAGCTCTCCGGGTAGTCCGTTGTCTCAAATCCCTGGATGGCGATGGAATTTTCCGGGTAAAGCTGCTTTGCGATCCTGCCGGAGATGCTGTCCAGTTCCACGCCGTACACGTTGAGTCCGTCCATCCCCTCCGGAACCAGGCCCATAAAGTTCCCAATCCCGCAGGAAGGCTCCAAAAGGTTCCCTTTCTCCAGGCCCATCTTTTCCAGCGCTTCATACATAGCCTTTATCACTACCGGCGGCGTATAGAAAGCATTTAAAGTTGATTCTTTTGCTTCCCGGTATTCCTCCGGGCTAAGCTCCGTATACAATTCCACGAACTCGTCTGACCAGTCTTTGTTCTTTTCCTCAAACGCCTGGGAAAGTCCGCCCCATCCCACATACCGGGATAAGATTTCCTGTTCTTCCGGCGTTGCCATGCGGTTTTCAAACTCCAGCTCATGGAGCAGGCGCACGGCCTGGATGTTGGCACGGAACTTCTCTTTCGGCCCTCCAACGCCCAGGGCATCATCTGTGATGCGGAAGTTTACCGGCTTTGCCCTCTGTTGTGCTGCTGGCTCCTTTTCTTCCGGTTCCAAAGGGATATGATAATACTGTCGGATGGTGTTAATCGTATCCAGGGACATCACTTCTGTGGTCAGAAACTCCAGTTCCCTCTTTACCAAGGCCTGATTATCTGTTTCCAGACGTTCCAGCACATCGAGAATGAGCTGCATCTGTTCCGGGGAGAACTCCGGTTTTAAAACCGGAGTCACATCCTGCCCCTTTTCTGCAGCGGTATAGATCACGTCCATCTGTTCCGGAGAAAAATCATCCATGGATGCGCCGGCTTTTTGAAACTCCGCTTCCAAGGATTCCTCTATGGCGTCATAATGGTAGGTGTCCGCTTCTTCCTCGGACAGTTCTTCTGCTGACGGTTCTGCGCTCCGTTCTACTTCCGTGACCTTTCCCGGTTCTTCTGCAGTCTCCTCTGGTGCGCTTTCGGCTGTTTCTTCTTCTGGTACGCTTCTGGTACTTTCTTCCCTTTGTGTCTCCCCGGCAGACGCAGCTTCCGCCTGGCTTTCCGGTTCCATAGTTAAGGCAGGTTCTATTTCCTGTCCTTCACGGTCAGCGGATAGGCTTTCTTCCGGTTCCTCCGCTATTTCCTGTGCAGGTATCTCTCCGCCCATAAAATCAGAGATGGATAGCTGTCTGCCGCTTCCCTCCACCTGGATGTCCTGTTTCTTTTCCGGGAACATGGTGTAGGTTCCCTCGATATACTGATGGATCAGGGAGAGTATCTCTACCCGTTCTTCATACCCGTCAAAATCCAGGGGCAGGGCGGCAAGGGCAGCATCCATCTGCGCCACAAGCTGTTCTGCTGTCTCTGGCTCCTTCAGCAGTTGCTCCAGTTGCTTCCATATCTCGCCATAATCAAATATCGCATCTCCCTGGTAAGGCAGCTCGATTTCTTCTGGCATACGATGGTAAAAGCGGAAGACACGTCTTGCCATGTTTTCCCTTTCGTAATCGGGCATCCGGGAATAATCCCCGGCTTTCAGATATTGGCCGTTATCAATCAGGTACTGCACCCGCTTCGCCGCCTGGGGCCACTTTATCTGCAGTTCCGCATCCGGATCGCCATACTCACCCCGGCGCAGGCGGATTCCTTTGCCGCTATATTCCGCATTTGTATCATCTGCCCCGGAAAGGGCATGGCTGCGCCCTCCAATTCCATACTGCTCTTTTAGGAAATCTGCTTTCTCCTTTGCGCTCTTATCCTGGATAAAAAAAGCATAGGTACTCAACCGCCCATCGGAATAGGGGCCGCCGCCTTTTAAAAAGGAATCCACCTCATCCTGCGTGATAAAGACCGGGTGTTCCTCCCAGGCAAACCCGTCCCTGGCCTGATAGGGAACCGCTTCTTTTGCCAGTTTTTGAAACTGTGCGGATACTTTGTCCGGGCGGTAATGATGGAACCGCATGACATCTCTATCCTGTTCATAGACCTCCGCAAGCCCTTCCAGCCTTTCGTTCAAATCTGCCAGATATTCCGGCTGCTCCAATAAAGCGCTGATCTGTTCCGTTGCCTCTGGAAAACCAGAGCGAAAAATTTCCGTATCCGGAAAAACCAATTCCGCAATCCCTTCCGACATATCCCGTTTCATGTAGATCAGGGCCTCGGCATGTTCCTTCAGGGCATTTCCCCTGGCGGCATCCAGCACAGGCTGCGGGGCGTATTCCCCCTGCTTTAAAAGCTGATGTATCCGCCCGGAAACTTCCTCCCAGGATAGAAACGCTTTATCCAGAATCCGGTCGGTCACGGTATGCCCCACGGCGATCTGCATCCCCAAGTTGTCATACCAGACGGAATATTCCTTTCCGCCAATGACCATGCCGATTCCCCCTGTGCCGTACTCCCGGCGCACAAACTCCGTGTACGCTTCCTGCGGCTGGTCAATCATAAAGTTATGGATGATTCGCAGGTGGCTGCGGCTCCGGTTTCCCCCTTTCCGCAAAACCTCGTCAATGACGTCTGCAGGAATGGCCGTATCCCCGGCATAAAGCGCCGCCTGCCGTTCCTCAATGGAACGCATCTGTTTCTCCACCGTAGGCAGTTCGGGCAAAGATAAAGCAGAGGCTATTTCTTCCTCTGCTTCACTCAAATCTTGTTCCGTTGTTTCCTCACTTAACAGTAAACCAATTCCTTCAGTATGGTTTCTTCCGCCATCGCCGTCAGGCTGTTCATGTGTGCCGTCCAAGCCATCTGGTCGCTCTCCTTCTCCGGTGCCGGGTAGGTTTCCAGAAGTCCATCCATCAATCGCTCCATCCTCTCCTGGGCCGTTTTCTCGGTCTGTGTCAGATGGCTGTCCAGCTTCCCACTGATCAACAGGCTCTGGTACAGGTTCTTCCGGTGTTCTTTCAGATATGTCCTCCGCAGCATCCCGTATTTCCCGATGGTCACTGGCTCCTCCTGCAGCGCCAGGTTCGGGAACAGGTAATCTCCCTTGCGGTGATACGTCACTTCCATTTGTTTCCCCTCCTTCGATATTTTCACTTTCACGAATTAACGTGCTAAATTCATTATAAGGCATCCCCGGTTCTTTTTCAACCGGATTCTGTATTTTTTCCGCACTTTTTTCCTGCCACACTTCCCGCTCCGCCTGCCAGACGGTTCTCCCGATGTCACGCAGTACCGGCTCCACAAGCTGGCTGGTGGCGTTCCCCAAAAAGGAAAGCACGGACAAATCCCTGTAATCCGTGATGCTGTAAAAATCTTCTTCCGAAAGATCATCCATCGGCTCCAGTCCGCAGCGTCTTGCTAAAGAATAAAAAGCGCTGTTCTCCAAAAGAATACGGAACTCTGTACGGATCGTGTCCACATCCAGTTCCTCTAAATAAGTGCCTTCCAGGGCATACTCCATGCCCTCCATGGCTTCCTCCAGGCTGTCCGCCGCCAGTTCCTCGGAAACGGCCCGAAGCGCCCCTAAAAGCCCCTCTTTTTCTTCCACATCCAGACCGTAAACATCTATCAGATGATTACGGATGATGTCTCTCTGTTCCCTGCGGATGTTCCAGAGGTACGGCGTCCTGCCGCCCCTTCCCGGATGGGTGTCCGTGATGTCGAACACATACCGCAGCCTGCGCCTCGGCCCGGTATCGTCAATGAGGGCAATCCCTTTTGCCCCACGGTTGACCCAGCGCAGCATCTTCTCATTCCACACCTCCAGCTCCGCACAGGCCGTGGCGTCCGGGCGCTGTGCGTGGATCAAAAGGGTGTCAGAGAATGGATAGCGGTACAGCCGGCAAGCTGTATCCAGATACCGCATCCAGTCCCTGGGGGAACTGCTGGCTTCTTTTGCCGCTTCCCTTGCCAGGAAGCGGATGTCGTTGATTTTTGCCATGTAAATCCTCCTGTTTTATTTTTTTCTGGAAGTTCCCTTCTTCTTAGGAAATTCCAGGCTGAAATTTGCCCTCCCACCGGATACATCCAAAAGAAGATAAGCTGCAAATGTCCGCCCTTTCTTCTGCGAATACAAATCCGGTACATAGGTGCGCCCGTCCTTTAACAGTTCCGCCGCCATCTCTTTACTGACCTGCTTTCTCATACCGGAAAGATAACGGTTCTCCTTCCAAAGCGCAAAAGCGCACTCCCGGTTCCCGCAGTAAAAGTTTTTCTTCCCCTCATACACGGGATTTCCACAGACTGGGCAGGTGCCCACGCTCTCCCGTGGATGGAAACGGCTCTGTTCCTCCGCCGACAGCTCCCCACACTCTAAAAGCATCCGGTCGATCAGCTCCACAATGCCCTCCAGAAACGCCTCGCTTTCAAGCTGTCCTTTTTCGATGGAAAGCAGGCGGTTCTCCCATTCCGCCGTCATAGCGGCGGACTTTAAGTATTCCGGGAGGACGGCGATCAACTCCGCCCCGTCCTTTGTGGGAAGAATCTGTTTCCCCTTGCGGCTGGCATATCCGGAGGATACCAGTTTTTCAATGATGGACGCCCTGGTTGCAGGTGTGCCAAGCCCTTTCTTTTCCGTGTCTTCCTCAAACTCCTGGCTGCCGGCAGTCTCCATGGCGGACAGCAGCGTGTCCTCGGTGTATGGTTTAGGCGGCGTTGTCTCATGTTCCGTAAGGCGGGCTTTTACATGGGAGAAAACCTGCCCCTCCTCTACCGGCGGCAAGGTACGCTCCTCCCTCCCGTCCTTCTGTTTCTCCCCGGAGCGGCTGCGGAAAGCGGCTTCTACGGCTTTCCACCCTTCCTCCAGGATGGTTTTCCCTTTTGCCCGGAACTGCTCCCCGGCGCAGGACACGGTAATCTCTGTTTCCAGGAACCGGTGTTCCGTTGCTGTCGCACACAGCAGGCGGACGCCCACCAGCATCAGGATGTCACGCTCCCCTTTGGAGAGTTCCTGCGGGTCGGCTTCTCCAACCTCTGACGTTGGGATGATGGCATGGTGGTCGGATACTTTCTTGTTATCCATCACTCTCTGTACATCTGCATCTTCCGGGTACACAGAAGAAAACCCGTATTTCCCGCATACGATGCCTGCCACCCTCCGGGCCGTTTCCCCCATATCCTCCGTCAAATACTGGCTGTCCGTCCTGGGATAGGTAACCAGCTTTTTCTCATACAGGCTTTGGGTAAAGTCCAGGGTTTCTTTTGCCGTATATCCATAACAGCGGTTGCTCTCCCTCTGAAGGGTAGTCAGATCATAGAGTTTCGGCGGATGGGTACGCTTCTCTGTGGTTTTACTTTCCTCCACCGTGGCGGATGCCCCGTCACAGGCAGCCTTTAACCGCCGTGCTTCCTCCCCGTCAAACAGCTTCTCCTTTACCACTTCCATCCCGCCTAAGTCCAGATGGAGGTTCTGGTATTTCTGTTTCTGGAAATGGGAAATCTGTTCCCCACGCTCCACCAGCATCGCCAGGGTAGGCGTCTGCACACGCCCTATCACCAATCGCTTGAAATACTTTGTCGTAAATGCCCTGGTAGCGTTCATGCCGATGAGCCAGTCTGCCTGCGCCCTGCCAAGGGCTGCCTGGTAAAGATTTTCATAGGCCGCCCCGTCCTTTAAGTGGGAAAATCCCTCCCGGATGGCCGTATCCTCCATGGAACTGATCCAGATGCGCTTCATGGGGATGGCACTGCCTGAAAGCTCATACACACGGCGGAAAATCAGCTCTCCTTCCCGTCCTGCGTCACAGCCGTTGACCACGCACTCCACATCTTTCCGGTGAAGGAGCTTTTTCAAGACTTCAAACTGCTCCCTTTTGTCTTTTGCCACGTTTAACTTCCAGTCTTTCGGAAGGATAGGAAGAAGGTCAAATTCCCATTTGCGGTACTTCTCATCATAATCCTCCGGGGGCGCATACTCGGCCAGATGCCCCAGGCACCAGCTTACGATCCACCCGTTCCCTTCCAGATACCCCTCTTTCCTTTTGTCAGCTCCCAGCACCTTCGCATAGGCTTGCGCAACACTAGGTTTCTCTCCTAACACAAGATACATCCATTCTCCTTTCCGGGCGGCACAGCGCCGCCCTTGCCCTGATAAGCAAAAAGACAGCCTTTGTCGGCTGCCTTTTGCTTTGTTGTAAAACTTATTCATCCTCTCCTGTTTCTTCAGGATCTTCTTCCTCATCTTCGTTAATGGAAACGCCATCGTCATAAAATTCCAAGTCCTCGCCGTCCTCGTCCGTCTCGGATTTTTTCGGTTTTACCACCTTGAAATAATAGCCTGCGCCGATACCGCCTGCCGCCAGGATGCCGATGGCAAGCAGCGCCCCGGCGCTTGTACCGCCCGTCTTGCCACTTTCTTCCTCCGGTTCTGTCTCTGGCTCTGTCTGCTCCGGGATGGTTTCTTCCTCCGGTATCACAACTTCCGCAGGCTCCGTCTGTGTTTCCCCGTCAATAAATTCCGCCAGGTCATTTTCGTCCACCATGGAAAGCATATAGACATTTTCCGTATTGCTGGAACGGTCTAAGACAAGGAAAAAGGTGTTGCCGTTTTTTGTCTGGATGGTCAGAAACTCTTTGGTGCTGTCCTCTTTCATATCGTCCAGCACTTCCCCGTTTCCCGGTATGGAAAAGGATGTTCCCGTTTCGCCCTCTGTCTGTTCCGCAGTTTCCGTCTGCTCCGGGATAACCGTCTCCGTGGTTTCCACCGGCGCAGTCTCCGCCTGAGCCTCGCCGCCTACAAAGGCAAAGGCCGTCATGGTGGTGGAGGATAACACCCCCACCGCCACAAACAGCGCCATCAGCCATTTTTTATAGTTCCTCATTCTTTTTTCCCTCACTTTCCAGCGCATCCTGCGCCCCTTGTTCTGTTTTTATTGTTTCAGACGGTTCCATCTCCGAAGCCGTGTCAGGCTCCCTTTCATACTGGATGGATACCGTACCGTCCTGAATCCCCTCCAAAAGCGCCAGCATCCTGCGGCTGTCCAGCTTCATGGAGCGGATGGATTTTACAATCTCCTGGTTTTCAAGCTGCTCGGCAAGGAGCTTTAATTCTTTTAAATGCTCCTGCCATTCTGCGATTTTTTGTTCCGTTCTCCGGATTTCATCCAGAACCCGGTGTAATCTCCGGTTCATGCTTTCACCTTCTTTCTTAGTGGAGCCGTCCAAAGGCCAGGAAATGCTCCTGCCAGTAAGAGGACGCAATACTGGTGTACTGGATGGGATTTCCGCAGTGGATCATCATGTTATTTCCCACATAGATTCCCACATGGCTCGCCCCGGCAGTGTCATACGTTCCCTGGAAGAAAATCAAGTCTCCCGGTTTTGCCTGGGATGGGGACACCTGGGAACAATATGCCCTCAAGCCGTCCGCTGTCTGCCTGCCCACGTTCCAGCCGTTGCCGCAGTTATTGATGACCCAGCTCACAAAACCGGAACAGTCAAATCCCGTAGAGGGCGATGCACCGCCCCATACATACGGGCGTCCCAGATATTTTTCCGCTTCATGGATCATGTTGGCGAATTTCTGGTCCGTCAGCGCTTCTGCAGGAATATCATAGCCGAACCCGCCGCCTCCACCAGGTAAGCTATTGGTGTCAAAGAGATACTCCCGGTTCCCGTATGTGGCGTTGTAAATATCGTAGCGCCCTTCCTCATCCTCATCCATCAGTTCACGGAGAACGGCATCCAAGCCGTGGTTGGTCAGCGTGACATCCAGGCGGTTGACTTCCTGGGTGGTAGTCACTTCCACCTCCTGATTGCCATTGTCATCCGCAAGGTAGGCTTCCCAGGTCTGATGCCCGTGGGCGGATGCCGAAGCATGATCGCCGTAATACACGTCAAACTGCACCCCGTACCGTGCGAAAGCGCCCGTATCCTCCACCACATACTCCACGCCATTCATGACCACTTTGGTTCCCAAGGGCACAAACGGGTCTGTGGCATCCACAGCAATCGTATGGTTTGCCGTAGGGTACGCCCCGCTTGCCGTAGGCCCTCCCGACCACTGGCCGCAGCAGATGGTGCAGTTGCAGTATCCGCTTGTTACCACCTGCCCCAACGATTCCCCGACCCGCACCATTTTCGTCTCCGTCACGGTTTCCCGTGTGCTTTCCGTGTCGATGCTGTACTGGAGCCGGAAGATTTCTTCCACCTCGTCTTTTACCTGTCGGAAAGTGAACTCCCCGTACTTTGCCGTAAAATAGGAAATCAGATGGTACGGGTTATGCGAAATCTCGTCGATCTGGTAGCGGTATTCGTCATACCCTGGATGGCGGCTCTCCATGCTGTTGATCTGGCTGTTTAAGGAGGATTCCAGAGTGGCATAGGCATTTTCCACCGCATAAATATCCTCGTCCGTGCTTCCATAGGTGGTGCTGGCAATCGTAGAAGCGGCTCCGCCCTGGAGGGATGCCCCGCAGCTTGCCAGCAAGGATGCGATCAGGACAAAGAAAAGGGCGGCTATTGCCGCCATGCCTAAGATCCCTTTGCTTTTCCCAAATACCTTAGAAGCCACGCTTTTTGCTTTGGAAACTGCCGTCTGCGTTGCCTTTGCGGTTCCTGCCGCCGTCTTTTCGCCCCTTTTCGCTGCCTGGTACGCTTTTTTGTACTGCCGCTTCTGCCAGAACCGCCTTAACACCCCCTGTCTGGCCTGCTCCGCCTTTGCTGTCTCCTGGGCCGCTTTCTTCCCCGTCTCCTGGGCGGTTTCATAAAGAAGCCTGCCCTTTTCCATCTGGGCGGCGCTGCTCTCTTTTAAGCGGGCGCTCCGTTTGTGCATCCCCCGGCTCGTCCGCCCCATGGCGTAGCGCAGGGCATTTTCCGCCATCAGCTCTGCCCGGTGGGAACCCTCTAAGGCAGCGTTTTCTTCCTCCGCTTCATGGGCCTTTCCATGGACGTAAACAGCGGCGGAGCCTGCCGCCGCCGAAACTGCCTTCTTTGAAATCCCCATGCCGGCTCCACGAACCATGCCGGTTTCCTCATCCCCAAATGAAAGACGGGAAGATTTTTTCTGTTCTTTGTGAACCTGCTCCCGCTTCGTCTTGTCCTTGATTTCCTCCCGGAAATCTTCCATGGCAGGCTGCTTTTCCTTTTCCTTCCGTGCGTAATCCTGCACCAGCTTTTTCTTACGGACATGGGATGTTTCCGCAGCCGCTTCCCCATAAGCACTTCTTCCTGCCGGGTGCCCCCGGATATTTCCAGAGCGCAGGGAATGTTCCGTGACGCCACGGCCGGATTCTTCTGCGCCCTCCCGGATTTCCTCTCCCTCTCCATCAGGTTCAAGCCACTCCTGGTTTTCTGCCATAACCGGTTCTAATTGAGGACTGCGCCTCGCTTCTCCCTCTAAAGGAAACGTATCCGGTTTTCCATCCGCAAAGGACGGCTCTTTTTCTCCCTGATCCGTTATGTAGCGCCGCCGTCTCCGTCCTTTTTCCACACCTGTCTTTTCGACTGCCGCCCTTTCCGGGCGGAGAGAAAAATCATCCTCCGCCTGTTTGGACAGCATCCGTTCTTCCTTCTCCCTCTGGCTAACCCGGACGGAATCCCCGCTGTGCAGGTTTTCTTCAGTCAGGCCATCCCGGTTCATCTTGCGGACGGTTTTATCCCTGGCTTGATACTCATGCTCCTGCATGGACGATCACCTTCCTTCTGTTCTTCGTCACGGTTTTCCACGCTCCGCCTCCTGCGCCTCCAGGTCGGAAACCTTTGTTGTCATCAGGGAATACAGCCGCAGGGATTTATCAAATTTATCCTTAAAAGGAATGATAGTGCTGCCATAGAAGATCAGGCCCTCTCCTTCGCCGCTGTTGGTCACATAGGACAACTGGTGGGGCGAGATATTAAGCTGTTTCGCCAAAATCTGCCTGTCTCCCGCCGCCTGGTTCAGCATCAGGATAAAGTCGCTGTTTTCAAAGATGTTCTCAATCTCCCGGCTGGCAAGCAAATCTTTGATGTTCTGCGTAATTCCTGTCGGGATACCTCCCCATTTACGGAAGCGCTTCCAGATTTCCACGGAATAGGCCGCTGTCTGTTCCTCTTTCAAAAGCAGATGGAACTCGTCGATATAGTAACGGGTGGACTTATGGGCCGCCCGGTTTACCGTTACCCGGTTCCACACCTGATCCTGGACAATCAGCATCCCCAGCTTTTTGAGCTGTTTCCCCAAATCTTTGATGTCAAAGCACACGATCCGGTTATCCAGCTCCACGTTGGTGCGGTGGTTAAATACTTTCAGGGAACCGTTGACGTAGATTTCCAGCGCTGTCGCAATCCGCTGTGCCTGGACTTCCTTCTGCTGACGCAGGCACTGGTACAAATCCCCCAGAACCGGCATATTTTCCGGTACGGGATTCTCAAAATACTTCTGGTACACCAGAGGCAGGCAACGGTCAATGACGGATTTTTCCTCCGCTTCAATCCCGTTTCTTGAACCCATGATCAGCTCACACAAAGACAGGATAAAATCACTCTTAAATCCCAGCGGGTTATCATCCTCCGCATAGTCCAGGTTAATGTCCATGGGATTGATGTAATCATGGCTGGTAGGCGAGATATGGATGACCTGGCCGCCCAAAGCATTGACCAGGGGATAATACTCCCCTTCCGGGTCTCCGATGATAATATCGTCCTGAGTAACAAAAAAAGCGTTGGTAATCTCCCTCTTTGCGGAGAAGGATTTACCTGAACCGGGCGTTCCCAAAATCAGGCCGTTTGGATTTTTCAACTTCTTGCGGTCTACCATGATCATGTTGTTGGACAGGGCATTTAAACCGTAGTACAAGGATTCCCCGTCCATAAACAGCTCCTGGGTGGTAAAGGGCACAAAAATAGCCGTGGAAGTGGTGGTCAGCGCCCGCTTGATGGGGATGAAGTTTACCCCCAGCGGAAGGCTGCTCATCAATCCCGGCTCCTGCATATAGTCCAGTCTCCGCAGGGAACAGTTATATTTCTGTGCAATCCCCGCTGTCTGGAACACGGCATTGTCCAGCTTCTGTTTGGTCTTTGCCGTATTCAGGAATACCGCAGTGACAAGGAACATCCTTTCATTCCTGGACTGTAAATCTTCCAGAAGCCGCTTCGCTTCCCCTCCGTAAGTGTTCAGATCGGAAGGGATGATGTCCATATCATATCCGGAACGCACGGCTTTCTTTTGTTCCTCAATCTTCATGCGGTTGATGTCCGTCACCTTGCTTTTGACCAGCTTGATCGCTTTCATCTGGTCGATGGACTGGATATGGAGGTTTACCATCAGATTTCTGTCCATATCCAAAAATTCCGCCAACATCCGGTCTGTCAGCTCCGGGGCCAGGATCTGCAGATAGGACACAGCCCCAAGGGTATTGCCCATCTTAAAATCCTTGCCGTTTTTGAACACAAAGCTTGTGGGCGCTACAAAATCCTTCGTCCCCATGCCGGAGCGCAGCACCTGGTCGTAAGAAAACTGGAAGGGAACCGTCTCATCCGGGTTGAACGTCTCATAGAAAATCTGGAGCCGCTCTTTCCCATCCAGCGGATAAGCCGGCACTCCAAGCACCTTAAAATTGTTCAGGATGTCCGTCTCGATGCGCTCCAGCTTCGGCTTCGCTTCCCGGATGTTCTCCGCTTCAATGCCAAAAGTAATGTACTTTGTCCGCACCAGTCCATTGTTGCCTTTCGCAAGCTGATGTTTCAGCATCTGTGCGTATTCCATACGGATGTCATTGAAAGCGTCCTGCCGTGGTTTAATCTGGATAACGGATTCAAATTCTTTCATGCTGCTGTGGTGGTTGATAAAGGACAACTGGAAATGGATGCTGCTGTCAAAATAATTGAGGAAATCGCACCAGTTCTCAAAGATGGCATTTTTATCTTCATTTTGCGCCAACTGATAGTTAATGTCATAGAAACGGATGGTTTTGGAATAATACTTCTCCTGCACCCGGCAGATGCCGTCCTTTGCCATTTCCCGGTACGGGATGGACTGCTGTGCTGACAGCCGCTTCTGCTCCGCCTTTTTATCTGCCGCCGCTTTCTTTTTCGCAGAGGATTTCTGCCCGCCGCCTGCAAAAGCCGCAGGACTCCCTTTTGTCCTGGAGGAAGGAGCCTCTCTTTTCGGCTTCTTCTTTCCTTTTTTCTCTGCCCGCAGCATGGCTTTTTCCTGCTTTTTACGTTCTTTTGCCAGCTTTGCCGCCTCCTTCTTTGCCCGCTTCCTGGCCTTTTTCTCATACCGGGCAATCCTGCGCTCCCTGCGCCTGCGCCGCCTATTTACGGTTTCTTCTCTTTTTCCCAAGTCTATCCTCTCCTTTCTTTTTCTCCGTGGCCGTCTCCCCCTCATCCATCTCATAGAAATTCTCCACTTCGTATCTGCGGATGGCCGGTCTTATCAGCTTGACCGTCACGATATTCCACAAGATTTTTTCAAGGGGAAGGCCGTCCTTTTCATACATGGCGAACATAAAGGCCGGAAGCATCAAAAGCACCATGCCTGTTGCCGCATTACTGGTTCCGATCAGATTCCTCGTAAGGAAATAAAAAGGCAGCCCCACAGCCGCCGCCACAGAAAGGCACACAAGCTGCCGTTTCGTCAGATTGAGTACCACCTTATTTTTTACTTTTGTCAGGTCTTTTGGCACTGACACAAAAGCCATATCTTCATTTACCGGGAATAACGTGATTGCCGCAGGTTCCGCCTTTTCCCGGCTGCTCCTTTCCCATAGATTCCTGCGGTTTTAGTTCCAGGGAGCTTTCCACTTCATTCCCCCAGACATCCCATCCGGGAGTTTGCTGCCTTGCAAACAGCTCGATCCTGGGCAGTTCCCCCATCAGCTTCACAATGCGCTCCCTGGTTTCTGCCGGTTTCCTGCTGTGTTCCTCTACATGGGATAAAATTACCTGATGGACGCCGGCGCACCGCCTTTTCGGGGCGCCCCTTGTGGCAAGGATACAGAGTTCCGCATTTGCCCTCGTCCAGTAACCCATGCCCCAAAACAGGCTGTCCGCCCTCCGGTTCTGCTTGATCCACACGAAAGCCACCGTCTTATAGGTAAATCCCCAGCTCCGTATGACTTCAAAGGATTCCTGCAGGTTCGGGAAAGTAACCCATAAAAAGAGGGCGCAGTCCTTATCCGCAAGGCTCCCCACGGGGAGCGCCATAATCTCCTGCAGATCCATGACCGGGTAATGGCTTGCCGCTGACCGGCCGCTCCCCTTTGAGGAATAAACCCGGTACGTCCAGGGTGGGTCAGCATAGATGATGCCGTATTTTTTCTGTTCCACGCTGCCCCTCCTAATGTGCGTTAAAAATCGACTTGCTTAACGATGAGGTTTTCATCAGGCTGAAGCAAAGAATGACCGTATAGGCCGCCACACCGAAAAGAGCAGAGTGCATGTTGTCCGAGATTTCAATGGTGGATACCAGCACGGCATAAATGCCCACGCACACCATCATAAAAAATCCCTGGAACCCCAGGGCCAGAAGCCCACGGAGATAATTGTTTCCCACCTGCCCCCATTCCCGGTTGGACATGGTGGCGAATGGGATGGGCGCAATCGAGCTGTAAAGGTAAATCTCAATCATGCGGCCATACAAAATGACCGTGATGAGGACGGACATAATCTTCATGCACAGGCTGACCAGCATACTCTCCAAAGCCAAAATGACCAGCTCCCCGACATTCATGGATTCCATGGCCGTCTCCATAGCGTCCAGCATGGTATCCACGTTAATCGCAGTCTGGGAGCTGATGACGCCGCCTGCCGCATTGACCACATGCTGCCCCACGTCAAAGACGGCCATCGTGATGGTAAAAGTATTCGATACCATCCAGACCGCCACCCACATCTTGAAGAAATATTTAAAGAACATCCATGTGTCAATCTCGTGCATGTTGTTCTTTTCTGTCAGCATGGTAATCAGCTCATAGCACAGGACAAACGTGATAATCATGCCCGCAATCGGTATGATCACCGAGTTTGACAGGTTCTGTATCAGACTGAAAATACTGCCGTTCCACCCTTGCGGAGTCTGTCCAACCTGGGAAGCAATCTCACCGGTCTTTTCATTGACATCAGTAAACATTGTCGTCAGGTTGGACGTGACCATCCCCGTCAGAAGATCCCTCATCCAGTTCTCGATTGCCTCAATGATACTGTCGAACATAAATGAGTCCCCTTTCCTTTACGTCAGAACAATCCTCCCAGCAAAGGAATGAGCTGTGTTCCGATAAGCACAACCCCGCCTCCGGCCATGAGCTGCTTGATTCCCTGTGATTTTGCGCCAGGGTTATCATTTCCGTAACCTTCCAGGAGGTTGATCACACCCCACACCGCAAGGCCGGCCCCGATAGCTACCACCAGTGTCTGTAAGATTGAAATTGCCGAACTAAAAAACGCCATAAAATACCTTGAAAACCGAATCCCATTTCGCAAAGACCAAAAGAAAAAGGCCGTCCTCCATCGAAACGGCCAAACATAGGTAAGATTCAGTTTTCTTTTCCTTTCTTTTTATTTTTGAGGATGGATGTGATTGCCGGTCTTTACCCTGCCCGTTACGGCTCCGCCCGGATGGGCGGATGGAAGCGCCTTACTCTGACCAGAGCCGCCGGCATTTCCCGTTCCCCGGCAAAGTGCCTTTCCTGCCGATCCCCCAGGTACAGCCCGCTGAAAAAATCCGGACGGCACAGCGCACGGACAAGGGTTTCCAGCACTCTGACCGCTTCCTCATAAAATCCCATAAATTCCCCTTTCCAACTTTGCGACACGATGGCGCAAAGTTTCTTTTTATCCTTCTCCTGTTTCAATCCGCTCCATGACTTCTTTCAGGATGGAGAACCGTACTCCGAACACATAACGGGAAAAGTCCTCCAATTCTTCCATTCCATAGTCTGACAGCGGCATACGGCGCAGCTCAAACCAGACCGCCCGTTTCATACAAGGCAAATCTGAAATGTAGCGGCATCCCACTTTTGCCTGCATATCTACAAAAATATCGCTCATGCTCTGCCCTCCATTGGTTCCGTTTCCACATCTTCCCGGTTTTCCTCGCTCCCTTCCACTTCATACAGCTCCACTTCCTGATCCATCCGCATCCGCAACCGGCGCTTCAGATACAATTCCACGTCAAAGGTGTTTTTCTTGTCATAATCCGCCAGTTCCCGATACCGTTTGTGCCGGGTAATGTCAAATTTATTACTGATGAACGGGCGCACACCACGGAGCTGCAGGATGCACTTGTTGCCGTCCATGACTGCCAGTTCATCCCGGCTCATCAGCTCCTTTCCAGTTTTCTGGTAGTTCAGCCCATAGGAGCGGCTCTGTCCACGGGTGTCCGAGGTATTGTATAAGTCAATAGTCTCTTTCCCCAGCGTCTCCGAGATTTCCTTTAACGTGCTGCCTTCCTTGCCGCCCAGGAAAAGCATAGTATCGCAGTTCCCCAGGATGGTCTCGGCGGCGTCTTTATAGATGGTCTTTAACTGGCTCTGTGACTGCAAAATAATAGAAGCCGAGATTTCACGGCTTCGTATGGTATGCCGATAGGTAATCCTCACGGGATTTTCCCCCGGCCCACACCGTACAAGCGGCTTTCACCGCATACGGCGTTCCATCACGGTAACGATTCCGTGACTGCAACCTATCCCTCCGGCATGTTTCCATGCCATCATCGGTACTGTGATTGCGCTTTCACCTGCCTGCGCCGGTTTCGTATGTGTCCATCTTATTTCCGGCTCCGGGTCATTGGGCTTACGCTCCCTCGCCGTGGCAGGTTTACCACGTTCCCCATCCGCTATCTGTATCGTCTGCCTTTAGGCCCCGCCAGCACCTTTTTCCGCTGAAATGCTCCTGTAAAGCACTATGGCCTTTCATAACCGCAACTTTACTCGGCCACACAGAAAACGGTGGTTATTCGACGGTTCGTCCGCATTTTGCATACTGGCCATGGGCAGATATAGACCTCCGGCTTATGCCGACTTCAACGGGCTTCTGACCGCAGCCCTGCGTAATGGGCTGCCGCCAGCCGTAGTTTAAGGCAGCCATTTCAGGGCGTTACCCCATCATTCTGGCCGTTGCAGATAGAGTTCTCCCTTACGCTGCAAGCAGCGCAGGTGTCCGGCCTTTTCCGCCGGAAACGTGTCGCTCTGCGATCAATTTATCGAATTTTGGAATCTGCCCGATATTGGCAAATTCATCCAGCAATAACCGCACATGGTAGGGAAGTCTCCCGCCATGCACATCATCGGCCCGGTCACAAAGCAGGTTGAAAAGCTGGGTATACATGATAGCCACAATAAAGTTGAAGGTATCGTCTGTGTCCGAGATAATGACAAACATGGCGGTGCGCTGATCCCCCAGCATATCCAGTTCCATCTCGTCATAGCTTGTCAGCTCCCTAAGCTCCGCAATATCAAACGGGGCCAGCCTTGCACCGCAGCTAATTAAAATCGACTTCGCTGTTTTCCCTGCCGCCAGCTTATATTTCTTATACTGGCGCACAGCGAAATGCTCCGGTTTCTCCCGTTCCAGTTCCTCAAACAGCTCATCCACCGCATTTTTAAATTCTTCATCATCCTCCCTGGCTTCGGAAGCGTTGATGAGTTCCAGAAGCGTGGAGAAGTTCTGTTCTTCCTCCGGCGCTTCATAATAGATGTAGCCGATCAGCGCACAATACAGAAGCCGCTCGGCTTATAGTGATAGGTAATCCTTTGAAGTTATCGCCGGATTTT
>ULUV01028324.1_pt1 | contig 53804 bp, 50 predicted proteins | sample 1958921 | NCBI WGS metagenome assembly ULUV01 (sample SAMEA4835772, study PRJEB28245) | human gut metagenome | biome: gut microbiome; material: fecal sample | place: Denmark | collected 2008
TTTTCGAAACGATAGCGGGAACGGAGTGTGAGCGTGTTTGAGAAAACATTTATAGCTTTTCTAACATGTTTTTCCTCTGCTTTTTTATTATAACATATTTTTTAATAAATATGAATATATTGTCATAATATTTTATTTCCTCTATAATTTTTTCAGGGAAAATGTGAGGTGATTATGAATTTGGAAAATATTAAAAAGACAGATCCTGTTGTTGCAGAACAGATTGAATTGGAATTAAAAAGACAGCAGGAAACTATAGAGCTTATTGCCAGCGAAAATATTACTTCAAAAGCTGTAATGGAAGCTGCAGGAAGTGTTTTAACAAATAAATATGCAGAAGGAAAGCCTCACAAAAGATTTTATAACGGCTGTGAACATGTAGATGTGATTGAAGAGATTGCACAGAAAAGAGCATGCGAACTTTTTGGCATGGATCATGCAAATGTTCAGCCGCACAGCGGAGCTCAGGCAAATATGGCTGTATTTATGTACTGCCTCAAACCGGGTGACAGAGTTCTTGGTATGGATTTATCAAACGGCGGTCACCTTTCTCATGGCTCACCGGTTAATTTTTCAGGCTTATATTTTGATGTAAAAAGCTACGGTGTAAATGAAAACGGAAATATTGACTACGATGATGTAAGAAAGATGGCTCACGAACATAAGCCTAAACTTATTATATGCGGGGCAAGCAACTATTCTAAAATAATCGACTTTAAAAAGTTCAGAGAAATCGCAGACGAAGTCGGTGCATATCTTTTAGCAGATATAGCACATATAGCAGGACTTGTTGTAGCCGGACTTCACCCGTCACCGGCACCTTACGCAGACTTTGTGACAACAACAACACATAAATCTTTGAGAGGTCCGCGTGGAGGAATTACAATGTGCAAAGAAGAACATGCCGCAGGGATAGATAAGGCAATTTTCCCTGGAATGCAGGGCGGTCCGCTGGAACATATTATAGCGGCAAAAGCTGTTGCTCTTCTGGAAGCTTCAAAACCGGAGTTCAAAGAATATGCAAAACAGATTATTAAAAATGCACAAGCTCTCGCGCAGGGTTTAATGGATGAAGGCATGGATATTGTTGGCGGCATGACAGAAAACCACTTGATGACCCTTGATTTAAGAAAGACAGGTAAAACAGGCAAAGACATGGCTAATGTTCTGGAAAAAGTCGGTATTACCGCGAACAAAAATACCGTTCCTAACGATCCGCAAAGTCCGTTTGTAACTTCCGGCATAAGGCTTGGTACACCTGCCGTTACAACAAGAGGATTTAAAGAAGATGATATGGTTGAGGTGGCAAAAATTATTGCATCTGCAATTTATTCATCAGATAATGAATTGGGATTAAAAAATCTAAGAGAACGCTCTCTGAAATTATGTAAAAAATACCCGTTATATCAATAATAAAAGAGAATAAAAGATGATTATAAAATTAACACATGCACATATAATAGGAACAATAATTGCTTATATATTCGGGGTATTTCTTGTCCCCCTTGTAATAAATTTTTCTAAAAAAGAAGGGCTGGTAGATGTACCTAACGAAAGAAAAATTCATACAACGCCGATTTCCAGAATAGGCGGAGTGGCAATTTGGACAAGTACAATGCTGACATTTTTATGTCTGGTGTTTTTAAGCTACTATCCTTACGGAAGCCTTTTGTCCGGAATACTTCTTGGAAGTTCGTTAATGTTTCTATTAGGACTTGTGGATGATATTTATAATCTTGATGCGAAATTCAAATTATTTATCCAGATTTCAATAGCAACCCTTGTTTATCTGTTGGGTGTAAGAATTGACTCCATACCATTTATCGGTGATTTGGGACTTTTATCTTATCCGATAACAATTCTCTGGATAGTAGGTATAAGCAATGCCTTGAACTTTATTGACGGTGTAGACGGTCTTGCAGGTTCGGTAACAACTGTTAACGCAATAACATTGGCTGTCATAGCGGTTGCTATGACACCGCCAAACCCTATTATTGCACTGGTTGGCTTTATCCTTGCAGGTTCTATGCTTGCATTTTTAACCTACAACTTTAACCCTGCAAAAATCTTTATGGGTGACAGCGGCGCGCTGTTTTCCGGTTTCTTGCTTGCGACAATCTCAATTACAGGAATTATGAAAGCTGCTACTTTTGCAATCCTGCTGCCGTTTGTAGTATTAGCCGTCCCTATTATGGACATAACATATTCTTCTTTGAGAAGAATTTCAAAGGGCAAATCTCCTTTTGTTGCTGATGCAGAACACATCCATCACAAACTTTTACACGCCGGCTTTTCCCAGAAAAAAACCGTTGTAATTCTGACATCAGTAGCAATTATAGCCGGAGCACTGGCATCTTTGTTAATGGGTGAGAATACAATAAAGCATTATTTTATATTTATACTGGCAACAGTAATTATCATGTTGTTACTAAACTTCATCAAGGTATTGACAAAAAAATAATATTGTGGTAATATGCAATGTGGATTTGATTACTCAGTTTTAAGTAATGGTGAACGGGGCATCAAACAGGGAAATGGTCAGGGAGAAAAAGTCTTTATGCGGACTTAGAGCCGAAACCATAATCCGGATGAACTGAAGTTATTTAAAATATTTAAGTGCAAATTCACTCATACATACTTCGATTGGAATTATTCACATAAATTCCAATGAGCAGGTAGTGTATGGCAATATTATTTAAGGTATTAGTTAAGTAAAGGTTTATTAACTATGAAAACACATGCTATTCATTCAAACGAAAACACATTTCCAACAATTATGAAAGCTTCAGCAATAGGCGGACTTACCGGTTATGCAGCAAAGTATATGCTTCCTTTGACTTCAGATGAAATGGATGATGAGTTCAAAGGCGCAATTGACCTTATAAAAGAACACTCAAAGAAGGCAAAGGCAAAATCTATTGCAGCTTTGAGAAAAATTCCTGATAAAACACCGGCTCAAGATACTTTCATAAAAATGATTGACGTTGAGAATGAAGCTGGGGTTTCAAAAATCGGCAGAGCATTTAAGATGAAGAAGGTTTTTGAAGAAGCAAAACTTTCAGATGCCGATAAAATACAGTTGAGAAGTATAATCACAAACGTGAATGAAAAAGCCGGTGATATGTTCAGACGTTGTGCAAGTGCTTATGAAGGCGCAGTGAAAAAGACCCGTCATACCGGAGCATTTGTAGCTGCCGGTGTTGCAGCAGGCTTCCTGGTTGGATTAGCGCATAACATTCTGAAAACCGACGCATAAAAAGTTTCAATTAATGTCTAAATGGAAATAAGCATCATATTATTTTCCATATTTAAGAGTATTCCACCCCCCACCAAGGAATGCTCTTTATTTTTTGAACTTACACCCCGCCTTTGCAGACTGTGCGCAGCTGCGCTGTCTAGTAAAGTACTCAAAAATCCCTCTCACGTTCCTTATAGCGGAAATTTTTTGGACAATTAAAACATTTTTGCACGACCGGTCTTAATCCCGGCAATAATTTCCGGATAATTGCCCGAGGTTAATTCACCCATAGCCTTATATAATTTCAAAATGGAATTCTCAATATTTTCACTGTTCATAGACACCATATCACACGCCATCTCCTCATTAGAAAGAGCAAGCCGCGTCATATCACGGAACCCGCTTGAGGCAATCTCAATCGCAAGAGGGTTTTCACTCGCCGCCAGAAACAGTGCCTGCGCAAGCAGCATTGGCATATGAGAAATCATTGCAGCCGCCTCATCGTGTTTTTCAGGAGTTGTTATAACAGGTATAGCACCAAGTTCTTTTATTATCTCAACAAGTTCGCTGCTATTGCCAAAACAAGGTGTTATAACCCATTTTGCACCCTTAAAAAGCCCCTCAAAAGAATTTTCAAACCCTTTATGCTCTGTACCTGCCATAGGATGTGACGGCACAAAACGGTATGGACGCGGCTTTTTACAGACAAAACTCTTTAGGCTGCAAACATCTGTAACAATAGTTTCAGGACCTAAATAATTCTCAAGCTCATCAAGAACCTCAAGCGTTTTATTCATTGCAGTACAAACAAAAACAATCCCGCATTCCTTCAACATTCCGTATTCTTTAAAGATATTTTCTCCGCTCTGGGATTTTGAAACAGCAACAACATCATACCCCAGCGCTTTCAAATCTTTAAAAATAGAACCGCCGATTAGCCCAAGCCCGATAACTCCAACTTTTACCATACATTTCTCCTGTGCTACAACAAATCTTTATGGTGAAACTGTCTTGTACCGTCAGCGTAATCTCTTACAATCTGCCCGTTACCGATAAGCTTATACTTATAAATAGTAAGCCCTTCAAGCCCTACCGGTCCTCTTGCATGGGTTTTGTTTGTCGAAATTCCAACCTCCGCGCCAAAACCATATCTGAAGCCGTCTGCAAACCTTGTTGACGCATTCCAGTAAACACCGGCAGAATCAACCTTATTCATAAATTTTTCAGCATTCTCTTTGTTTTCAGTAATTATGCAGTCTGTATGCCCTGAGCCGTATGTGTTTATATGTTCAATAGCCTCATCAAGATTTTTTACGGTTTTAAATGCAAGGATTTTATCGCCGTATTCAAAAGCCCAGCTCTCAGGATTTTCAATAAGCTTAATCTCAGATAGCTGCAAAGATGCCAGAAGTTCATCCTTGTAAGGGAATTTCTCATGGATTAAGAGAGTTTCTACCGCGTTGCAGGCGCTGGGGTACTGGGTTTTTGCATCGGTAATTACCTTTTCTGCCATTTTTAAATCTGCACTTTCATCTGTAAAAATATGGCAGATACCGTCTGCATGCCCCAGAACAGGAATTTTTGTGTTTTCTTTTATAAACTTCACAAGTTTATTTCCGCCGCGCGGTATAATCAGGTTTATATATTTATCACACTTTAGCATTTCAGCAACATCTTCACGTGAAAAAACCTGCTGCAAAACATTTTTAGGAAACTCTTCGATTTTTTCGAGAGTAGAATTAATAATCTCAAGAATTTTCTTATTTGTATTAATTGATTCTTTACCGCCCTTGAGTATTACCGAATTAGAAGATTTTATTGCAAGAGATGAAATCTGCGCAATAACATCCGGTCTTGCCTCAAAAATTATCCCCAGAACACCGATAGGACAAGATACTTTATAGAGCGTTAACCCCTCGTCAAGTTCCCGAACAAAAAGTTTTTTATTCACAGGCTCCGGCAAAGATGCAATATCTCTGATACCTTTTATCATATCGCGCATCTTGTTATCATCAAGTTTCAAACGGTTAAAAGTAGATTTTGTAATTTCACCGGCATCAACCAGCTTTTCCGCTTCAGCCAAATCCGCCTTATTAGCATTAAAAATATCCTCCTTAGCCCTTTCCAGAGCATCAGCCATTTTTAAAAGCGCCTTGTTTTTTATATCTTCAGACAAATCCGCAGCTTTCAGCGAAGCTTCTTTTGCAGATTTAGCAATATTTACAAAATCCATAATCTCTCCTTAAAGAATAGTTATATTATCGCGGGTTACAATAGCATCGTAGTTTTTGAAGTTCAATATCTTTATAATGTCATCAGAATGACATCCCATAACCTTTTTACACGCTTCTGAATCATAATTCACAATTCCGCGCGCAAATTCACAATCATTTTCATCAACAATTGAAACAACATCACCTTTGCTGAATGTATTAATTACATCAACAACCCCGATCGGCAGCAGACTTTTTGCTTTTTCAACAAGAGCTTTTTTCGCGCCGTTGTTAACCACTACTTTGCCTATAATATTTGTAGCATAGCCAATCCAGCGTTTTTTATCAGATAAGCCTTCTGTCTGAGGGAGGAACATTGTTCCTATATCTTCACCATTAAATATCTTTTTAATAACAAAAGGTATTTTACCGTTAGCAATCAAAACCTTTCCGCCAAAGCGTGTTACAAGACGTGCTGCCTTAAGTTTTGTCCGCATTCCGCCGCGGCCGCCATCTGAAGCGTCAGAGCCCAGCGCACAAATTTCATCAGTAACTTCATCAACTTCTCTGATAATTTTTGCATCAGGATTCTCTTTAGGATTTGCATCATACAGCCCGTCAACATCGGATAGAATTATAAGCAAATCAGCATCAAGTTCGCTTGCAACAAGCGCAGAAAGTTTGTCGTTATCCGTAAAACAAACCTGCATATGTGCAGCCGATGGAGAAACTTCAATAGTAGAAACTGTATCATTCTGGTTTATGATAGGAATAGCGCCAAGTTCAAGAAGTTTATTCAGAGTTGTTCTCAAGCTCAAATATCTTGTACGTATTCCAAAGTCATCTTCTGTCAAAAGTATCTGTGCCGCTACAAGGTTGTATGTATCAAATCCGCTTTCGTATATAGACATAAGCTTGCCCTGTCCGATTGCTGCACAAGCCTGTTTGAGGGCAGTACCTTCTGTACCTTCAAGCCTCAACCGCTTTCTTCCAAGCCCCACTGCACCTGAGGTCACTACAATAACCTCTTTCCCTGACTTTACAAGACGTGAAATATCTTCTATAAACGAAAATATTCTCGGCAGCGATACAGTTCCGTCATCACCTCTGAGAATATTTGTTCCAAACTTTATAACAATACGTTTTGCATCAATAAATTTTTCTCTGTCCATATGAAAATTATAACGCAAAAACTAAAAATCTATCTATTTATTTAAAATTTTAAGAACATAATCGTAATAATCATTATTTTTATATTTTGAAACATGTTGAATTAACGCATTTTTATCAACAAATCCCATTCTATATGCAACTTCTTCCAAACACGCTATTTTAATACCCTGATTTTCCTCAATTGTATTAACATACTGCGATGCCTGAAGCAGCGATTTCGGGGTTCCTGTATCAAGCCATGCAAAACCCCGTCCAAGAATTTCCACATTTAGATTTCCCTGTGCAAGATAAATATTATTCAAATCTGTTATTTCAAGCTCACCTCTTGCCGAAGGCTTCAGGGATTTTGCATACTCTACAACATTTTTATCATAAAAATAAAGTCCTGTTACTGCATAATTAGACTTTGGCTGAAGCGGTTTTTCCTCAATAGAAACAGCTATTTTACTTTCATTAAATTCAACAACGCCAAATCTTTGCGGATCTTTAACCTGATATGCAAAAATTGAAGCACCGCCTCTTTCGGCAGTATTTTTTACAACCCTTTTGAGGCAGCCGGAAAACCCGGGACCATAAAAAATATTGTCCCCGAGAACAAGTGCAGCGTCATCGCCGTTAATAAAATCTTCCCCGAGAATAAAAGCCTGAGCCAGTCCTTCAGGACGCTCCTGTATTTTGTATGAAAAATTTACCCCAAACTGCCCGCCGGTACCAAGAAGCCGTTCAAAATCAGACAAATCTTCAGGTGTAGAAATAATAAGAATATCCCTTATTCCAGCCAACATCAATACTGAAATCGGGTGATAAATCATAGGCTTATCATAAACCGGCAAAAGCTGTTTGGATACAGCAATCGTTCCGGGATGAAGTCTTGAACCTGTTCCGCCGGCTAATATTATACCTTTCATCTTCTCTATACCCTCATTATCTGCACTTAATGTATTTTATTATAACAACTTATTGAAATAATTTCAAATAAGTGATAAATTTTAAAAAGGAAGGAGAATTATAAAATGCAAAATGCAGTAATAGCTTTAAAACTTAGAGGGGGGGGGGGCTTAGCTCCTAATAGCTTGATTTATACCGGCTTTATGTCCTGTATTCATTTTAAGGAGGGACTATGCAGCTGGTAAAATTAATGGGCGGACTGGGGAACCAAATGTTTCAGTACGCATTTGCTAAGGCTCTTGGTGATAAAAATATTCTCTTTTACGGAGATTACAAAAAACATTCTTTAAGAAAAGTTGAACTTAATCGTTTTAAATGCAAAGCAGTTTATATGCCGCGTGAGTTATTTAAATATTTAAAATTCGTTTTTACTAAGTTTGATAAAATAGAATATATGCGTTCAGGCATATATGTTCCTGAATACTTAAACAGGGATGGCAACCATATCTATATAGGATTTTGGCAGACAGAAAAGTATTTTAAACAAATAAGACCCCGGCTGCTTAAAGACTTTACTCCACGCAAAAAATTAGACAGGGAAAATGCCGGCATAATATCTAAAATGCAGCAGATAAACTCGGTTTCTGTTCATATTAGAAGGACTGACTACGTTGATGAAAGTCATATATATGGTGATACAAATCTTGATTACTACAAACGCGCAATTGAATATATTTCTTCAAAAATAGAAAATCCGGAATTCTTTTTCTTTTCCGATGATATGGCTTATGTGAAGGAAAAGTTTGCCGGTTTAAAATTTCCGCATTCATTTATCGATATAAATTCAGGCAATAATTCATATAAAGACTTAATCCTTATGAAAAACTGCAAGCATAACATTATTGCTAATTCTACATTTTCCTGGTGGGGAGCATGGCTGAATGAAAATGAAGAGAAAATAGTTATTGCCCCGGCAAAATGGTTTGTTACCGGAGAAAATGATAAAGATATTGTACCTGATGAGTGGATTAAACTTTAAACATCTCTCAATTCAATATAATCATGCAGCGCCGCCTGCCAGCTGCGGCAAAGGCTTTCATTATCCATAACGCTATATTGCGGGCGCATTGCAGGGCGGGGAAAATCTTCAGTTTTGCAAGGTTTTAAATTAACGCTTAAACCGGTCTGATTAAAGATTTCCTGCGCAAATCCATGCCAGCTTGTGCTGCCTGATCCGCATACATGATAAGTTCCGTACGGTTTTGAGAGTAATTTTAAAATTCCATTAGCAAGTTCAACTGTCCATGTCGGGCAGCCTGTTTGGTCATCAACAACTTTTACTTCCTTCTGTTGCCCTGCCAACTCAAGCATTGTTTCAACAAAGTTCCTGCCATAATGACCGTAAAGCCAGCTGGTACGGACAATATAATATTTATTACAGTATTTTTTAACAGCATCTTCTCCGGCTAGTTTTGTTTTCCCGTATACATTTATAGGATTTGGTAAATCATCCGGTTTGTATGGCTCTTTTTTGGAGCCGTCAAAAACGTAATCGGTCGAAATATACACAAGAGGGATTTCTAACTTTCCGCAAATTTTTGCTAAATTTTCAGTTCCTTTAACATTTATAAGCTCTGCCTGTGCAGGTTCTTCTTCAGCTTTATCAACGTTTGTGTACGCAGCACAGTGAATGACAACATCGGGATGAACATCACTGATTGCACCGGTTACTGCATTTTCATCAGTAATATCAAGTGTATCAACATCGGTTTCTATCACAAAAGCCCCGACGTCCTCCAGTATCGGACACAAATCCTGTCCTAACATTCCGTTTGCGCCTGTAACTAAAATCTTCATTGGAACAACCCCGTATTTTTCTTATCAATAACCTTATTAAGCCAGTGCTTGTTATTCAGGTACCAGTCAATTGTAAGCAGAATACCCTCTTCAAAAGTTGTTGAAGGCTCCCAGCCAAGTTCGTTTCTTATCTTGTCATTACAAATGGCATAACGTCTGTCATGCCCAAGACGATCTTCAACATATTCAATAGAATTTTCATCTTTATTCAAAGCTTCAATTATAAGTTTTGTAATTTCAAGATTAGTTTTTTCATTGTGCCCGCCGACATTATAAATCTCACCCGGCTTGCCTTTATGAAGAACAGTATCCACAGCAGAACAATGGTCGTAAACATATAACCAATCGCGTACATTTAGCCCGTCACCGTATACAGGAACTTTTTCTCCCCTGAGAAGTTTTGCAATAAAACATGGAATTAACTTTTCAGGATACTGGTACGGTCCGTAGTTGTTGGAACAACGTGTAATCATGGCAGGCACGCCAAAGGTTTCATGATATGCTCTGACAAGCAAATCCGCGCTTGCTTTTGATGCTGAATAAGGACTGTTCGGAGCCAGAGGGGTTGTTTCTGTAAAATAACCTTCTTTACCAAGGCTGCCATAAACTTCATCGGTCGAAATCTGAACAAATCTTTCAATATTAAACTGTTTTGCTGCCTGCAATAAAGTTAATGTACCTTTTACATTGGTTTCAATAAAAATCTCAGGTCCTGTAATAGAGCGGTCTACATGTGTTTCTGCCGCAAAATTCACAATTGCATCCACACCTGACACAACACCAAAAACAAGTCTTTTATCACAAATATCACCCTGAACAAACTCGTAGTTAGGGTTATCTTTTACATCATAAAGATTTTCAATATTACCGGCATAGGTAAGCGCATCATAATTAACAATTTTATATTCAGGATAATGCTCCAGCATATACCTTACAAAACAGCTTCCTATAAAACCTGCACCGCCTGTTACAAGTATCTTCATATTAACTCCTCTTTATTTAAATCTTTTAATTTTGGCTGAGCGTTGTCTTTGTCGCTCAAAACAGGGTCAAAGTCTATTTCCCAATTAATATTTATATCACTGTCATTCCACAAAACGCCCCTGTCTGCATCAGGATTGTATTCTCCGCTTGCCTTATAGCATAACTCCGCAGTATCTGAAAGGACAACAAAACCATGCGCAAAACCTTTTGGAATAAAAAGCATATGTTTATTTTCTTCTGATAATTCAACTTTTACATACTTTCCATAAGTTTTTGAATTTAACCGGAGGTCAACTGCAACATCATAAATCCTGCCCCTTACACACCTAACAAGTTTTGCCTGACCATATGGTTCTGCCTGATAATGTAAACCCCTTAAGACATGGGCTGAAGATTTTGAATGATTATCCTGATTAAACTCAACATCAATACCGTTTGCTGCAAACTCGGATTTCTTATAAGTTTCCATAAAAAAACCGCGTTTGTCGCCAAAAACCTTCGGCTTAACCAGAATTACTCCATCTATTCTCTGTTTTTCAAATTCAAACGGCATACAAGCTCCTTAATTCTTATTATAACATAAAATCAGGAACTTGTTTGTTTCTTATTTCAGCATAATTTCTTCCACTGATTGACCGCCTTTTTCTATAAGTTCACAGACAAAAGTTAGTCCAAGTACGGGAGTTCTTATGTTTTCCCTGTATAGATTAAGATAAAACAAATCATACCCCCATCTGTTTGGACCTTTCAATCCGTTAACATCAAGTCCGAAGAATAGTGAATTATGATTGTAATCAGGATAATTATAAATATAAAGCATAGAACCGTCTTTTAAATTGTATCCTGTTTGTTCATTTATAGGGTGAGAACAGACGTTATTGAGAACAGTCCCGCCTTCTGCCAGAACCTGAGCTTTGCTTTTGTACACTGGACGACAATGTTGAGCATTATATTTACAGGTATTTACTATCTGATACTGTTCCAGAATTTTTTCCCAAAACTCCTTGCATTCTGAGGTATGATAATCCACACCGTACCTGATTGTATAACACTCATACGGAATTCCGTTTTCAGAATTCACAGTATTTATGGCTGTTTGAAGATTTGCATAAGCTTTTTTAAACTGTGACGTCAAAATTTTTTGCTGGTATTTACCAGTAAGTGCCGGCAAGGTCATGGCTGCAACAATCCCGATAATCCCGAGTGTTATCAAGACCTCTGCAAGAGTAAACGCCCCTGTATTCAAAGGGAAAAAACTTCTGCTAACATAAATTCTATTCATTGTTTATCCTCAAATAATTTTGTGTATTAACTATGTTTAATGGTTTATAAACCTATTTTTTATGATTTTAAACTATTGTAACACTTTAGTCAACCCCATAAAATTAGAACTATGGACAACAAAGAATTTCTAAAAAAGGTAGGGCTTAAACTTAAAGTTATACGGTCTCTCAGAGGAATATCGCAGGATGATATTGTAAATAAGCTCGATATAGATAAAAGTTACTACAGCAAAGTTGAACGCGGCTTGACAAATCCGACGCTGCTTTATATGAAAAATCTTTCGGATTTTCTTGAGGTAAAACTTGAGGATTTGTTGAATTTGAATATGAATATTTAGTTTTTATATCCGATAACAAATATAAAATCTTTTCTTTACGAAAAGAACAGCCAATATTGACAGGAGTAAGCCTTGCTGAGTACAGCGGTTATCCTGGTTTTTCGTGAGTTGATTGCAATTTAGCGGCGAATACAAGTTCCGGAACAAATTTGTCCGAAAAAATTCCGCTCACGTTCCTTATCGCGGAATTTTAGAGTGGCGTATTAGACAGCGAAGCTGCGCGCGACGCGCGAAGGCGGGGCGTAAGCAGCGGAGGTCTGCTTTTGACTTATATTATGTCGTACAATTTAAAGCCGTATCGTTTGTAAAAAAATAATTACAACGTGGCAGTTTTCTTGTTTTTGTGCTACACTAATGCTATAGAATGACTTGGATAATAAGGAGAAGATTTTGAGCCAGCAGAATATATTTGAAGATGGGAAAATAGTTCCGGTTAATATTAGAGAAGAGATGAAGCGTTGTTATATTGATTACGCAATGTCTGTAATCGTAGGCCGCGCGCTTCCTGATGTACGCGACGGGTTAAAACCTGTTCACAGACGTATTCTTTATGCAATGAACGAACTCGGTATGACACCTGATAAACCGTTTAAAAAGTGTGCACGTATTGTCGGCGAAGTTTTAGGTAAATATCACCCTCATGGAGATAGTTCAGTTTATGAAGCGCTTGTTCGTCTTGCTCAGGATTTTAATACCAGATACCTGGTTGTTGACGGTCATGGAAACTTCGGTTCTGTTGACGGCGACGGAGCTGCTGCTATGCGTTATACTGAAGCCCGTATGCACAAGATTACAACATCTATGCTTGCCGATATTGATTGCGAAACTGTTGAATTTGAACCAAACTTTGATGGCTCGTTACAAGAACCTTCCGTTCTTCCGGTAAGACTTCCTATGCTTTTATTAAACGGCTGCTCAGGTATCGCTGTTGGTATGGCTACAAATATTCCGCCTCACAACCTTGCAGAAGTTGTCGATGGTACAATTGCTTTAATCGACAATCCTAATATCACCGTTCAGGAATTAATGGAATATATTAAAGGTCCTGACTTCCCGACAGCTGCGACTATTATTGGCTTAAATGACATTAAGCAGGCTTACGAAACAGGACGCGGCTCTATTAAGATGCAGGCAGTTGCCGGATTTGAAGAAATTGCAGGCGGTGGCGGCAGACAAGCCCGTACGGCAATTGTTATTACCGAAATTCCTTATCAGGTTAACAAGGCTATGCTTATTGAAAAAATTGCAGAACTTGTTAAAGACCAGAGAATTAACGGTATTTCAGACATCCGCGATGAATCAGACCGCGAAGGTATGAGAATTGTTATTGAACTTAAACGTGATGCAAAACCGGATGTTGTTAAAAACAATTTATTCAAATATACCCAGCTTGCAACAACTTTCGGCGTAAACATGCTTGCACTTTGCGGCAAACAGCCTAGGTTAATGAACCTTTATGAAGTGCTTTCTGAATTTGTTGAGCACAGGGTTGAAATTGTTACAAGAAGAACTATTTTCTTCCTGAAAAAAGCAAAAGTCCGCGCTCATATTTTAGCAGGTTTGATAATTGCATTGGGTTCAATTGATGAAGTTATTGAACTTATTAAAACATCAAAAACAACCGATGAAGCCCGCGAAGGTTTGATGTCACGTTTCGGTCTTGATGCGGATCAGGCTAATGCAATCCTTGAAATGCAGTTAAGAAGATTGACAGGATTAGAACAGGATAAAGTTAAGGCTGAGTACGACGAATTATTAAAGAAAATCGCTGAATATGAAGATATTCTTGCCAGCCGCCAGAAAATCCTTGATATTATAAAAGCTGAATTGATTGAAGATAAAGAAAAATACGGCGACGACAGAAAAACCCAAATTCTGCCTGAACAGGGTGAGGTTACTATTGAAGATTTGACACCAAACACACCAATGGCAGTATTTATAACACATCAGGGTTACCTGAAACGTATTTCGCTTGATACTTTTGAACGCCAAAATCGTGCAACTCGCGGTAAATCCGGTATTAAAACAAAAGATGATGATGATATTCAGCATTTCTTTACTGCAATGATGCATGATAAAGTATTGTTCTTCTCTTCTAAAGGAACAGTATACAGCCTGAATGTTTACGACTTCCCTGAAGGCGGACGCCAGGCTAAAGGATTGCCTATCATTAACGTTCTTCCTATAGATCAGGATGAAAGAATTACGGCAGTAGTTCCGGTAAGCAGCTTCTCACATGAGTTGAATTTGATTATGCTTACTAAAAAAGGTTATATAAAACGTATTGAGCTTGATAACTTCTCCAATATCAGACGCAACGGAATTATTGCTATAGGTCTTGAAGAGGGAGATGAGCTTAACTGGGTAAAACTGGCCACTGCACGTGATGAAATTATTATAGGTACATCCTGCGGTATGGCTATCAGATTCCCGATTGAAGACTTAAGACCTTTAGGCAGAAGCGCCAGAGGGGTTACTTCAATGAAACTTAGAACAGGCGATGAAATTATAGGATGCGATATAGTTCCTCGTGACTATGATGCGGACTTGCTTGTTGTAACTTCAGACGGATTTGGCAAACGTACAAAGCTTTCTGAATTTAGAACACAAAACAGAGGCGGTATCGGGCTTATTGCAACTAAGTTCAAGTCAAATTCATCAAGACTGGTTGCCTTAACTATCGTAAAAGATTCCGATGATATTATGATGGTAACGGCAAACGGCGTTGTTTCAAGGCTTAATGCCGGTTCAATCAGCTGCCAGGGCAGACCGGCAACCGGTGTACGCGCTCAGAACCTTGTTGATAACGATGTAGTTGTTTCAGTAAACAAAATTGTTAACCCTGATAATGATGAAACTGTTATGAAAGATAATGCCGCAGCAGAGGCGGCAAATAGTTCAGTCGAACAAACAAGTCTTTTAGATGAAAATTAACAATTAAAAGCACCCTATTAAGGGTGCTTTTAAAATAAATTCTTTCTATATTTTATTATCCATTATACTTTTTTATTAGTTTTGCAAGTTTTGTAAATTTTATCAAAATATTTATCTAAACCAGGTAGGTCGGATTTTATTTTCTTAAATTCATTGTTATATTGAAGAAATTTATCCTTATTAACTTTAGTTAAAGATTTTGCCTGAGCCTGAACGCCATTGAAAACATCTCTAATTTCAGCACGTTTTCTCAATAATTCAAGTCTGGTGTGCGGAGTATTTTCTACAATACCAAGCATATCATCAATTGCTTTTTGAGTAGGAATTGATGTTGAATATGCCTTCCCTACGTAATCAACGGAAGGTTTTAAAGGTTCGTGCTTAAATGCAGCCAGTGCATCTGTGGCACGTTGTTTATTAAAATAACCTTTTGCATCTTTTACGTTACCACGGGCAACACCTGTGATTTCATTAATCTTTTGCATTGTTGGAATACTCTCTTTTGTAACTTTAGTTGCATATGGAGTGAAGGCTTGCTTGGCTTCTTGCATACGTAGAATTCTTCCTGATGAATTTGTTTCAACTTTTGAGATAATACTTTGTGCCGGTAATCCGGCTTTTTTTGTAACCGCTGCTGTTAGTCCTTTTCCAGCTTTGGTGTGTGAAACATAACTTGCCATTTTTGTGATAATGTTTCCAATCCCCATTTTTACCTTTCCTTTCTTTGCCTTTTTGGCTTTATTTTATTTCCCTTACTTTTTTATAAAAAAATATTAGGCAAAAAAGTTGATACACGGGCATCGCATCCTATCCTATCCTATCCTATCTCAGAGTATAATTGAGTTTCAGCCATTTTAAAATTCAACTTTACATTTTGTTACAATACAAGAAACATTGGAAAATCTCTTACAGACTTGCAAGACAGTTTATATAAATTTTTATAAAAATCGAATACGTTGAAGCGAACATAGTATACACGTAATGCAGATGTAATAAAAAAACGGGATTTTAAAAATCCCGTTTTTTATGGATATTTAATTTGTGGCAATACTAAAACCTGTTATATAGTTCTCCTGTTTGAAATACCATGTGGAATGTTTTTCCCCTGTAGTTTCATTAATAAGTTCGCGCCTTATGGTCTGCCAGCTCCCCAATTCTTCATAAACAGGTGTTTCGTCTGAGTATCCGGAGAATTTAGAATAAATTTGCTGCCTGCTGCCGTCCTCTTTAGTGAGGGTAGTAATTTTATAGTGACCATCCTCTGAGTAGCGTACGGCTTCTTCTGTTCCGTCTTTCTTTATAACTACTGAAGAGGCTTGCATAAAATTATCAGGAATACCAAGTGATTGTTCAAATTTATCTATTGTACGAACGAAGCTTTTCATGCCTTCCGCCGCCAGTGCATCTCTGTTTTTTGCAGGATTTGAACGTTCTATATTTGTAATAAACTTATTTCCATACATATCGTTTTCGTAGGTATATGTAACAGAACCTCCATATTTATTTTTAGTGGTAACCCGGCCGCTGCTAGGCTTACCTGCTTTATCAAAATACTGTGTATATTCTGTTCCATCTTTTGCTGTATAGGTATTGCAGTTTTCAAATTCACATAATCTTACCTCTTCGCCGGTCTTTCGGTTTCTGTAGTAAATACCGCCGTTCATATCCATTATATCACTTTTTTCAAACCCTTTTGCAAGCAAATCAGACTCCTTCAGAAAACTGTTTGAAAGTTTTGATTTACGCATCAAGCTGTTAAACTCGTTATAGTTATTGTTTTGTAATACATCCTTATTTCCCAAATCAGACTTGTCTGATCTATTTGCAGAACGGGAACGGGCTTTTTCTATAATTGAATTAACAACATCTTCACCAAAAGCTTTAGGTTTAAACTTTTTGCTTTTGTTATCCTGCACGATAATTTCAGCAGCATTAACTCCTCCGACTTCAAACATATTAATCTCCTTTCGTGTTTTGCATACTTTAGTGAATATCTATATTTCAATAAAGTAAATTCCCGCAAAAGGATTGCTGCACCTGCACCAAATCATATCATATCATATCATATCTCAGAGTATAATTGAATTTCGGGCATTTTAAAATTCAAGTTAACATTTTGTTACAATAGCCGATTTATTATAATAAACATCCTGCGGACCTGGTGAATATATTTTCTAATTTTGTACAAAAAACTGAGCTCTTGCCATTGGTTCATGCGGTCTGTCTTTTGAATACACCTGCATTACATACGCACCTGGTTCGCTTACGACAACGTAATCGGTAAAATAATTTTCCTGCTCATCCTTTAATCTTATTGTTTTTGTCCAGTAGAGTTTATATCCTAGCCGCATTTCTTTATTATCTTTCTTTATAAGCTGAACATAAAGGTATCTTGAATGATTTCGTTTCGGCATCAATATAAGATAATATATTCTAACATTTGGTTTAAAAACAGAAGAATAATCAAGAACATTTTCTTTTGTAATCGGATTTTTGTTAAACAATATACCCGGCTTGTCAGAACATGCCGCAGTAAAAAGTGCAAATACAATTGCAAATAACATTAAAAATATCTTTTTCATCTATTTTAAACTTTTAATTTTTTCTTCAACAGTTTTAATCTGATTTGGATCTTTGTTATATTTCAAGAATAATTCATAATTTTTTACGGCTTCTTTTTTGTTATTTTCGGTTTCATAAGCAAGCGCCAGAGCATAATATGCGTAGGCATAATCTGTATCAAGAGAAACTACACGTTCAAAACATTTTTTGCTTTCCGAAACATTTTTTTGAGAAGCGTAAACAAGTCCAAGATTAAACCATCCGTCAGCGTATGAAGGATTTACAAATATAGCTTTTTTATAAAAATCAATGGCATTTGTTTCATCATTTTTTAATTTATAAACGTTGCCGATTTTTAATAAGGTAACTTCATCGGACGGATTTAATTTTAATGCTTCTTTGTAATTTAAAATTGAAGTATCATAATTTTTCTTTTTGTAGTTTTCATCAGCAAGAGCAATCAAATCTTTATTTTTCTGCAAATCAGCTTCTTTATTGACTGCTTCTGTATTATCAGAAACAACAATTTCCGGTAAAGTTTCATCTGCCGGTCTTTGAATGGAAACAGCAGAAGCAGGAACATCCGGATTATTTTGGACAGCCGGTTTTTCTGATGAGGTTTGTGAATTCATTTCTGCAATAAACTCAGCGAATTCAGTGCTGTATAAAGTTTTTTCCGGATCCATAGATATAGCTTTTTCGTAATATTCCGCAGCCTTATCGTTTACGTTACAAGCACGGTAAGCTTTTGCAAGTCCGTAGTATGCCATACTGTCTTTTGTTCCGCGCGAAATAGCTTTTAAAAATTCATCTGTCGCTTTTGAATAATTATGAAGCTTCAAATCCTCATGTCCCTGAGCAACATAGGCTTCTGTAAGATTATTTTGCACAACCTCGCTGTTTTTTACAGTAAGTAAATCATTATACATAGCAATTGCAGGTTCATATTTTTTCATTGCATGAAGAGCAATAGCTTTGTTCAATTTTACGTCATAATCATCAGGAGAAACGGCAAGGATTTCATCATAATATTTCATTGCTGTTTCATAATCTTCCTGAAGATGATAACAGCTTGCAAGATCTTTTTTCAGGTCAGTATCATCAGGTGAAAGCTTTAATGCTTTTTCGTAATTGACAATAGTCATATTGTAATTTTTCTGGCGTTTATAAACAAGCCCCAGATTTTTATACACGCGTGCATCATTAGGAAAGTGAGTTATATAAGCATTGTATTCTGCAAGAGCCTCTGTATTTTTACCCATATCTGCAAGAAGATTTGCATAATCAAATTTCAGAGAATGAAGATTAGGCTTTTGTGCAAAAACCACCTTGAACTGTTCAAGTGCAAGCTCATTCTTTTCTAACTCCTGATAAGAAAGTGCAAGAGTAGCATGGGCAGCAGTATTGTCAGCATCTCTTTCTATAGCTTTTTCAAGCATTTCAGCAGCTTTACCAAAATCCTTTATTTCAAACAGTGCTATACCATAGTTTGCATACGCATCAAAGTTTTGAAAATCTTTCAGATAAAGCCGTTCATATTCCATTGCCGCTTTATCGTAATTTCCGTTAGCAAGATACGCTGCTGCAAGATTTTTATGCGCTTCGGTATGCTGTGCATAAGTTGCAAGAAACGTATTATAATTATTAATAGCTTCTTTGTAATTTTTCATCTGATACTGAATATTGGCAATATTCAGATAGTTATATTTATATTCCGGAAAAATCTCCAGTGCTTTTCTATAAGAAGCAAGCGCCTCGTCATATTTACTCTGTGTTTCGTAGATATTACCAAGACTAATATATACAAAAGCATCATTTGGACGGAGCTGTATAACTTTTAAATAAGCTTCAACCGCCTTATCATACTCATCCATATCCGTATAAATTCCTGCAAGTTTTGTATAAAGCATAGCCTCATCTCCGGCAAGCTGAATTGCCTGATTAAGCTTATTAACTGCCTCAGGAAGATTATGCTGGTACTCCAGCGTACAAGCCTGCTGATACAAAGCATTAGCCTCCGATGACATATAAGCCTGCGCAGGAATTGGAGCGACCATAGATAGTATTACAGCTGATAATAAAATTTGCTTTTTAATTTTTTCTGCCCTCATATATACACCAGTATTTTAGCAAAAAATTATATTTGTGTAAAGCTGTGAGAATAAATTTTACTGCCTGTTAAAATCTCAGCAGTCTTTATAATTTCAGACTGCACTGTATCCTCTTTATTATATTTAATTTCTGAAACATCACCAAACTCTTCCACCATTGCGGCAAGGTTAAGGTATAACTTATCAGTTTCATTTTCCGGAGATTTTTTTTCAAGCATTCTAAAAATTCTTGTTAGTTCCTTATCAGAAGCATCAACTATTGCCGCGTCAAGCCCTGCACCGAAGGCAAGCACGCCAAAAACTCTGTTTATAAGCGGGCGGAGCTCTTTTGGAGAACCGTTTGAAATATTAGAAAGTCCGACAACGGTTTTTACCGGAGGATCAAAACTTTCTTTTATCATTTTGATAGTATTAATTGCTTCCATAGCCTGTGACTGGTCAACACTCACCGGCAGAATCAGCGGATCAAAAAATATTTTTTCACTTTCCAAACCTTTTTCAAGACATTTTTCATAAATTTCAAAAGCAATTTCTAATCTGCCATCGGAAGTTTTAGGAATACCTGTTTCTTTACTTAAGGTTAATGCAATAAGATTTGAAGTGTACCTGGCGGCAAGCTCAGTCATTTTTGAAAGCCGGGGTTCATCTTTGCCGGTACTATTTATGAAAGCTTCGGATGAATTTTTACAGACTTCAAATGCTGCACTCATCTCATCAGAATTTGTTGTATCAAAAGAAAGTTTTTTTCCGTCCGCAAGTCGGGCAAGCCATGGCAAAACGCCCCCCATATCACCTTTTGCAGGACCAACATTTAAATCAATGTAATCCATATTTGACTGCAATTCAATCAAATTTTTTATAAAAATTTCATCACGTTCTATTAAAGCTTTCTGAACGGATTTTGAAATTACATGAATATTCTCGCCAATTAAAATCATAGAATTAATATAGCACAAAATAATTAATCCTAAAAAATATATATTTATAAAAACAAATCGCTTTAACAAAAATTAACCCGCAAAAAATACATCATAGTCTTAAATATGAAAAACTAATTCTTTTAGGTAGTAGCAATATCAAATAAAACACGTTATAATACAAACATTGTTAGGGGTGTAAAGTCTAATGGTAAGAAAAAGGAGAAGGATTCTATGAAAACATTAACTAAGACAACAATGAAGAAACCAAAATCTAAATTCAATGACGAGTTTGAAAATTATTTGAAAAAACAATGCCTGAAAACAACATTCAACGGAATTGAATTGGAAACATTCAGCTGGTACAAAAAAGTTTTAGGACTTGCCTAAAATAAAAAAGAGGCTCTTTTAAAGAGCCTCTTTTTTATTGAAAAAATTTCCTCCATATGGTATAATATAAAAAATAAAAGGAGGATTTTAGATATGCAAAACACAATTATAGCTTCAATTTCAAAGAGAGGGGGGGGGCTTAGATAACGCCGGCGGGCTTTCTCACGCTTCGGGATTATCCCGTTCCGCATTTACGCTTGCGGAAGTTTTGATTACATTAGGTATTATTGGCATTGTTGCTGCTATGACTTTACCTGCGATTATTCAAAAAAATAATGACAAGCAGATAATTACAGATCTAAAAAAGACTTATTCAATTCTTTCGCAGGCTCTCATCAAAGCCCAGCTAACTTACGGTTTTGTGGATACATGGGAATATGATACCTCAGACGCGAATCAAGGAACTACCCCTCAAAATATGAAAAAAGTTTTCGAAATTATTGAGCCTGAACTAAAAGCAGTAAAAGTCTGTGAAGACAAGGCAGGCTGCTGGCATAAAGGCAAAAGCAAAGATCTTAATGGAGATAATATAACCATGAGAGATTCGGTAGGTATTGGAACCTCTATCCTTATCTTTAAGCTGGCTGATGGTACTAATATCAGCATGGATGATTTTTTAATTGAGTTAAGTAACTTTGGTATTAATTATAATAAAAATGGCTATGTTTTCTGGATAGACGCCAACGGGGATAAAAAACCTAATACAGTCGGGCGTGATATTTTTGCGTTTGCTCTCACAAACAAAGGACTTATTCCTGCGGGAAGAGATGTTGAAGATTGTACTAAAGATAAAGGTATGATTCTTGGGGTTACATGCACATCAAGAATATTTTTAGAAGGAAAAATTGAGTATTAAAAAAGCGGGAATTTAAATCCCGCTTTTTTAAATTAACATCTTACCATTTTCGTAAATAAGAATATCATCAGCATATATTTTGCCGTCGTTTTTCATATTTTTTATCATATCCCAATGAAGTCCGGATACATTTTTTCCGCCGGTTTCAGGATAAGATGCCCCGACTGCCATATGGATTGCTCCGCCGATTTTTTCATCAAAGAGGATATTTCCTGTAATCTCCTGAATTTCATCGTTTGTTCCTATGGCGATCTCTCCGATACCGCGTGAGCCTTCATCCATATCAAGCATAGCATTTACAAAATCTTCGCCCTTTTCAGCTGAGGCTTTAACTACTTTACCGTTTTCAATTACAAGATGAACTCCCTGAGCTTCGTTGCCGCGATAGATTTGGGGAAAATCAAAATAGATTTCTCCATTAATATCATCTTCAACAGGAGAAGTGAAAACCTCGCCATCAGGATAGTTATTAAGACCGGAACAGCTAATCCATTTTCTGCCTTCTACACCGAAAGTTATATCTGTCTTTTCACCGGTAATTCTTATTTTTTTCACATTGTTTAGATAATTTGCCCATTTGGTTTGTTTTTCATCAAGTTCTTTTAATTTTGCAACCGGATCATCTAAATCCAGGTAACAAGATTTGAATAAAAATTCCGAATACTCGTCAAATGACATTTTAGCTTCCTGTGCAAGAGCGTGAGTAGGAACGTCAGCGATAACCCATTTTGCAGTGCCATCAGCAGAACGTTTCATCAAAAGTTCTGATAAAGACTTTGTTGCCTTACCGCGGCGTGCAAGTTTTTTCATATCTGCATGCGCCATGGTTTTTGTATTCATAGGACCGCCGATTGAAATGAATTTATCAACGGTTTCGTATTCGAGTTTTGTAATTGGATCAACGTAATCAAGTTGTTCATCACTTGCAAGCTTGATAAAAGTATCAGACAAATCTTCAATTGAAGTTCTGACTAACGGATGCCCGCCCTTTTCAAGCACTCTTTTATAAACAGCCTTGACCAAATCCTTTGTATAAACGCTGGTTCCGCGGATTTGAACAAGATCGCCTTTTTGAACATCAACAGAATAGTCAACGAGGACTTCTGCATATTTATCCCAGATTGTTTTCATAACTTTCTCCTCTCTTTTATTTTCGTATAAATAATATTTTCATTTCCCGAACACGCTTCCGCCCTGCTCCCGCTATAATATTATTTAATTACACTCTTTATTTTTATACAAAAATCCCTTCTTCTGCAATCGGAAGAAGGGATTAAATTGTTTATTCGTTTTCAAGCGATTCGTGACCTGATTTGTGAGTTTTGAGAAGCACTCCGCGTTTTGAAGTTTTGATAAACTCAATCATTTTTTCAATGTATTCATTCATAGGAATTTCAGCTTTAATTTTTTCAATAGCCTGTGAAGTATTATATTCTTCTGAAATTAATAATTTGAAAGCTTCATTTGTAGCAGTTCTGATTTCCTGAGAAACTCCGCGGCGTTTCATTGCTATAACATTTAAACCTCGCGGAACAGGAGGTCTGCCTTCACCTTTTGAATATGGAAGAATATCCTGACGGGATGCAGAGAAACCGCTTATGATTGCCATATCGCCGATTCTTATATTCTGGTGGAAAACACTCATTCCGCCGACAAAAGCGCCAAATCCGACATGAACGTGACCGCCAAGAGTTACCAGATTGGCAAGGATTACCTGATCAGCAAGAACACAATTGTGTGCAACATGCGAACCGACCATCAAAAGACATTTATTTCCTATTCTGGTTGTAAAATCTCCGCAAGCTGCACCGCGGTGAATAGTAACGTTTTCTTTTATTATTGTGTCATTGCCTATAACAACCTTCGTAGGTTCTCCTTTGTAACCCAAATCCTGCGGTTCTGACCCTATAGTCGCAAATGGTGAGATTGTACATCTTTCGCCAATTTCAGCGTGCTCAATATAAGCATTCGCAATAACTCTTGTTTTACTACCGATTTTTACATTTTCACCGATTACTACGTACGGTCCGATAATTGCATCATCCGCAATTTGTGCTGAAGGATGGACTACAGCTGTTTTGTCAATCATAATTACCTCTCTTTTCTATTAATAGGTTAATTATAGTACAAAATAACCTCCTGTTCAAAATTTTAATATTATTTTAATTTCGCCGTACCTGTGCCGCTGCTTTTTTTCACGGCTCTGTATAGACAGAGAACTTTTTGTATAACTTTTGGCAAGTGGAATAATGTCCTATTCCATTTTATTGTTTTTGCGCTATAATAAAAAGGAGAATACTAAAAAGAGAGGGTTATTTAATGAATAAAAATCAATCAGCGGGGATGTATATAGTTCTGGCAATCGTAGTTCTGGTATTTGTATCATCAGTATTTATGTCAGGACCGGCAACAAGCACATCAGAAATTTCATACTCTGATTTTATTCAAAAACTTGATAACGGAGAGTTTTCAAAAGTTGAAAAAGCTGACGATTATTTAATCGCAATTCCGAAAAACCAGCCGAAAACACAGCCTGATAAAAAATCAACAGAACCTAACCCGTTTGGAATAGAGAAGAAAACCCCTCAGGTACAATATAAAGTTTTAACACCGAAAGATAACAATCTTATGTCAAAATTAGAAGATGCTAAGGTTGATATTTCAGTTAAAAAGCCAAGTGAATCCTCTCAGCTTATGGCATTATTAGGAACACTTTTACTTCCGCTTTTGTTTGTAATTTTTCTTGTTGTTATGGCAAAAAGTATTCAAGCCGGCGGCTCTCAGGCAATGTCCTTCGGCAAAAGCAAGGCAAAAATGCTGCTTGACAGTAAAGTAAAAACAACTTTCAAAGACGTTGCCGGTATTGATGAAGAAAAACAGGAACTTGAAGAAATTGTTGACTTTCTTAAAAACGGCGACAAATATATAAAACTCGGCGCTAAAATTCCCAAAGGCGTACTTCTCGTAGGTGCACCCGGTACAGGTAAAACCTTAATGGCAAAAGCGGTTGCCGGAGAAGCAGGCGTTCCTTTCTTCTCAATAAGCGGTTCTGATTTCGTTGAAATGTTTGTTGGTGTCGGAGCAAGCAGAGTGAGAGATTTGTTTGACCAGGCAAAAAAACACCAGCCTTGTATTATATTTATTGATGAAATTGATGCAGTAGGACGTCAGCGCGGAGCCGGTATGGGCGGTGGACACGATGAACGCGAACAAACCCTTAACCAGTTACTTGTTGAGATGGACGGATTTGATGAAAACACCAATATAATCGTAATTGCTGCAACAAACAGACCGGATATTCTTGATAACGCGCTTTTAAGACCCGGACGTTTTGACAGACAAATAGTTATCAACAAACCGGATATTTTAGGAAGAGAACAGATACTTAATGTCCACGCAAAAAATAAACCTCTTGATAAAGAAGTGGAATTGAAGTTACTTGCCAAAAGAACACCAGGCTTTACCGGTGCTGATTTGCAGAATCTCTTAAACGAAGCAGCGCTTCTTGCAGCCCGCTATGATCAGAAAACAATAACTATGGCAAACCTTGAAGAAGCTATTGATAAAGTTATGGCAGGACCTGAAAAGAAAAGCAGAATTATCTCTGATGAAGAAAAAGAAAATACTGCATACCATGAAGTTGGTCACGCTCTGCTTGCAAAATTATTAAAAAATACAGATCCGCTTCATAAAGTTTCAATAATTCCACGCGGAATGGCACTTGGTATTACAATGACACTTCCGGAAAAAGACCACCTGACAATGAAAAAATCACAGCTTCTGGATATGATTACAATGACACTCGGCGGACGTGTAGCAGAAGAAATTGTGTACGGAAAAGACAGCATTACAACAGGTGCAAGCAACGACCTTGAAAAAGTAACATCTATGGCTCGTAATATGGTTACTAAATACGGTATGAGCGAAAAAATGGGAAATATGGCATATGGTAAAGATGAGCAGCACATATTTATGGGGCGTGACTTCGGCGTAAGACGCGACTTCTCAGAAGAAATTGCCGCTGAAATAGATAAAGAAGTCAAGAAAATTGTCGATGAAAGATATGAAATGGCAAAAACTTTATTGCTGGAAAACAGAGATATGCTCGAGTATATTTCTAAAAATCTTCTCGATAAAGAAACACTTGATGAAAAAGAATTTGTTGAATTAATGGAAAAAGTAAAAAGTGAAAGAGAAAACGCTTAATAAAATCAGAACTATAAATTTTCAAGGATTAAGCATAGGAAATTCAAGACAGTTTTTGTGTCTTGAATTTTCAGCATTCACCCCGGATGCGAAAATTTTTGCACAGAGAGGAGCGGGAGAAGATACCGGAGCCGGAGAAGATATTTTTGGTATCAGATTTGATATTCAAAACGAAACGGAAATTGTACAGGCAAAAGAAAGCTTAAAAGAGCTGCTGCCATTAATCAAAAAACCTTTAATGATTAGAGGCAGCGGAAACGATAGTATTGATAAAATTCTTCTTCCTGAATTAATAAAAATTTTAGACAGAGAAACAATTATTGCTCATGCAAATGAAAACACATACAAAGATATTATACCGCTTACCGCAAATGAAGGTCACGTTGTTGTTCTGCGCAGCCCGATTGATATTAATCTGGCAAAAGAAATAAATATTCTGGCGGCAGATTTAGGACAGAGTTTGGACAAAATCCTTATTGACACAGACATCGGCGGTCTTGGTTACGGGTTGGAATACGGCTACAGCATTATGGAAAAAATTAAGCTCGAAGGACTTGGCGGTGATGATTATCTGAATATGCCTATGATAAGCTTTGCAGCCGAAGAAAGCTTAAAAACCAAAGAGGCGAAATCTGATACATTCTCACCGAGCTGGGGGAATTTACAAACCCGCGCAGAAATGTTTGAACTAACATCCGCCTCAGCTGTAATCGCTGCCGGAGCAGATGTGGTTGTTTTAAACAAACCCCAAAGTGTGAATATTTTGAGAGGACTTTTTGAATAATGGAACTTTCCGGATTACAAATTTTTAAATATTTACCAGCCGCAAAAAAAGCGGAAAACTCCAATTGCAAAAAATGCGGCTGTCCGACTTGTATGGCTTTTGCCCTGAAACTTGCCAAACAAAACGTGAAAATAGAAAATTGTCCTTTTGCGCCCGATGAACTAAGAGCGCTTTATGAAACAAGCTGTAAACAGCCGCAAAATACCGTAGAAATTCAAGGGCTAAAAATCGGCGGGGAAAATGTTTTGTATAGACACGAAAAAACTTTTATAAACAAAACATCAATCGCAATAATTATTGATAAGACAGAAAAAAATTGGCAGGAAAAATTAAAAAGAATTGAAAATTTTGAAATTACAAGAGTAAGCGAAACAATGAAAGTTGACCTTGTAATCTTCAAAAATTTTGAAGAATTGCCTGCGGTAAAAACATTGCGAACAATGGATTTTGAAGATTTCAAAAAGCTGCCATTGAAAGAAATTATTGATGAAAACTTTTCAAAAACTTCCAAAGATTTAATCACAATTCGTAAAAAAGCAATTCTGGAAAAAGATGAAAATTTTGCGCAGCCTGTTTATGTTTATTTTAAAGCTGGCGATGATTTAAATACACTATGTGCAAAAGCGTCATATTATTTATGTAAATATGCAAATATGCTTGTGTTTGAAAACTTTGAAGAGGCACTTATTTCAACTCTTATGACATTGAGGCAGAATATTTTTACAGACCCTCAAAAACCGTTACAGGTTGAATCAAAAATATATGAATTTAACAATCCGGATGAAAATTCTTTGATATTTATGACAACGAATTTTGCTCTGACATTTTACGCGGTAGCAAACGAGCTGGAAAGCCTGCCTGTTCCGTCTTATTTAATAGTAACTCCGGCAGATGGGATGAGTGTTTTGACAGCCTGGTCTGCTGAAAAATTTACTGCCGTTATGGTGGCAAAAACACTAAAGAAATTTGATTTTGCAAGCAGGGTTAAAAATAGAAAAATTATAATTCCGGGGCTTCTTGCTCATATGAAAGAGGAGCTTGAAGAAGAAATCTCAAATGCCGGTCTGGATTTTAAAATAGTAGTGGGAACAATTGAAGCCTTTGCAATAAGCGATTTTGTCAAAAATATTGCTAATTCTAAATAAGCCTGAGGATTGTTTTTATATGCTTTTTCTGCTGCTTAACAAGCATAAGCTGCGGCTCAATTTCATATTCACAGTCCAGCTCAATAAGAGAAAGGCTCTGTTCTAACAGAACCTGAATGTTATGGATTTTGCATATTTCTGATGCAATAATTTTGTATTTTTCATCTGTAAGAAAGGATGACATATTAAATTTCCTTAACTTTATAAGTAATATTTTACGTTTATAAGCAATTTTTTACTTTTATAATAACATTATTAACTTTTCCTGTCAATACTGTATAATCAAAATATGGGAATAAACGAAGATTTAAGAATATTATTATTAAAAGAATGCTCAACAATAAAAGTTTTAGCGCAGAAAGCCACTCAGGCAGCAGGAAAAACAATAACAGCAGATAGTATTTCCAGAAAACTGAATAGCGGTACAATGAAGTATGATGAAGCAAAATTTCTTGGCGAAGTTCTTGGCTACGATTTGGAATTTATAAAAAGAAAAAATTCATAAATCTGACTGCACCGGCTTTCGCTGCGGCAAACAAATACAAACGTCAGCCGGATAAAGGAGGATTTGCTGAATAGCACGACGGGTACACAGAAAAAAATCATACGGATAAACTTGATTTTTTCAAAAAATACATTAAAAGGTTGATGTGAAGTATCGGGATATATTCTATTGTATTTGTGGGGAAAACTCGTTACCGGACTAACATAAGGGGATAAATCCGACAAGATGGACAAGTGTAAAATATCTACAGCAGATGCTTTATACGCAGAATATGACTGGTTCCAGAAACTGTTCCCGCTTGCTATGCAAAAGTCAGCGGACGGATTTTTTATGCCCGGTTTGAAGTGCGAACTCATTGGTATCAGCAGGAATATTAATCTGCTGCAAACCAAAGAAGCTTACTTTGTAACAAAAGTCCGTATTGATAAATTCTACGATATGTTCCTGAGAATTTCCGAAAGGACTGTGGCTCTCCTTTTAAACAGAAGTTTAGGAAGACCTTCAAGAAGTTTCAATATTAACAAACTTACCGATTTGGAAGCTGAAATTATGACAGCTTTCAATGATTACGTTTACAGGATTATTGTTCAGTTTCTTGAGCCGCCGCCTGTAGTAAACTTCAAAAGAACAAATTTTGATATGACTCATATCACTTTCATCATTAAAGATGAAGAAGAACAGGCTATGGGAAAATTCATAATCTCTGTACCTGACGGCAGAATGAAGCCGAACAGAATAGTTTCTGAAGGTAATACTTTTGAATATGATGAATTTTACAAATGTCCTGTTCAAGTAAAAATCGAAGTCGGAAAAACTCGTTTTACCGTCAAGGATTTAAAAGAACTCGAAGCAGGTGATATGATTTTGCTCGAACACAGCAATCTCAGCAGCCTTAAATTAATATTAAAAGACTATACAAATAAAATTCTAATAGAACCAAACATGGAACTTGAAGTTCCGCTGGATGAGGAGGTAGGTAACAATATGGGAAGCAATACAGAAGCAGCAAACTTATGGGACAGCATAGAAGTTGATATGTATGCCGAATTTGATCCGGTGAAAATTTCGCTCGGGGATTTGAAAAAAATTGAAGAAGGGCTTGTTGTAGATGTTGCTGCACTCTATGACAACAAGGTTACTCTCAGAGTTGAAAATAAAGTTATCGGACATGGCGAACTTGTAATAATAAATGACAGATACGGCGTCAAAATCAGCGAAATTGTCGACGAAGAGGAAGTGGAAGAAGAAATTCAGGCTCCCGCACAAAAGGCTGAAAAAACTGTTCCTGTGGCACCAGGCATCGAAGATAATGCTCAGGCTCCGGAAACACCTGTTCCGTCAGGACCAATTCCGCCGACCGACAACGCCAACGATGATGAAGAATTTGATTACAGCGACTTTGAACTGGAAGATGAAGATATTTAATATATCAAAATTAAACGCAATTTAGCAAATAAGAATAAGAGGGAATTATGGGTGGATACTTAGTTAACTTTTCAGTATATACAATGGCAATGATAGGCTTAATCTTCTTTGCCCTTATGATATACAAAAAATTTGCGGGAGAAGGATTTTACAGCAAAAAATCCGGATTTCTTAATGTAGAAGAAACTATAAATATTGCACCGCGGAAAAATTTATATGTAATACGTGCCGGTCACGAGAGATTTCTGATTGCCGGTGATGTTGACAAAACTACTCTTATTTCAAAACTTGACGACACATCTGCGCCTGTGCAAACAGAACATATTGTAAGAAAAATGCACACTGCAAATTCTGTAGATGAACTGCCGTCAATCCAGGCTTTCAAACAGCCTGAAAAACCAAATGTTTTACACAACATGGTAAGAAAAATTAACAGATAGGACAATAATTAATGGATAATGTTTTAAAAGATATAAATCCCGTTTTACAAATTCTCATAGTAATGACTGTGTTTTCTCTGCTGCCATTCGTATTTTGCTGTATGACAAGTTTCTTGAGATTTGTAATTGTTTTTTCAATGCTGAAAACCGCAATGGGTACCCAGCAGGTTCCGCCGTCAATAGTAATCATAGGACTTTCGATGATTTTAACATTTTACACAATGGGTCCTACTTTCCAAAAAATGTATGAAATGGGAAGTGTTCCGTATCAGCAGAACCAGAACATTGTTGCGGCAATTGATCAGGGCTCGAAACCATTAAAAGAATTTATGATGAAACAAACCAGAGAAACGGATCTGGCATTCTTTGTGGAATTAACCAACAAAGTTCCGCCAAAAAGTCCTGATGAAATAACCGTTTGGCAGGTTGCTCCGGCATTTATTATGAGCGAATTAAAAACAGCATTTGAAATCGGGTTTATAATATTTGTTCCGTTTATCGTGCTTGACCTTGTTGTTGCAAACATTTTGCTGGCACTTGGTATGTTTATGTTATCTCCGACGATTATATCGCTTCCGTTTAAGCTGCTGATATTTATTGCTGTAGACGGCTGGGCGCTTATTGTTCAGGGGCTGGTTACAAGTTACAATCAATAGAGGTAAAAAATGTTAGAAATTTTAGTTGAATATCTTGCACAAGGTTTTATGATAATGCTGACAATCTCAATGCCATGCGTTCTTGTAGCTGCCGGTATCGGGCTTGTTGTAGGTATCTTACAGGCAGTAACCCAGGTTCAGGAACAAACCATTGCCGCTGCGCCTAAAATTCTCGGTGTATTCCTTGTAATTGTTATAGGCGGGTTTGGTTTTATAAGACTTCTAACTAACCTTTTTACCGATGGTATGGCGCTGGCGTTCAATGTTGTTCCTAAAAACGACAATTATGTTCTTGCTGCTGATTACTATAGATATACTTCAGCTTTCGGAGAAGTTGCACCACAAAAATTCAGAAATCAGGACAACATTGATTATATTATGAAAAATCCCGGCAAAATTCCTTTTATACGAAATGAAGAGCGTGTAAGGGATATACCTACAAACAGAATGCCAAATCCGCGTCCGGATCTCGTTGAAACAAGAAGGATTTTAGGCAATTAAAGGAGCACTTAAATTCTATGGAGCAAATTCTTGCAGAGTTAGCAAAAATATTTCCCCAGCTTAATACCGCACTAGCGTCCGGTATTTATGTCTTTGCAAGAATGATAGGGTTTTTCAGATTTGCGCCTGTATTTAACAGAAAAGAGGTTCCAGGACTTGTAAAACTCGGGCTGGCTTTCTTGATGACAATTGTTATCACTTCTCTGGTAAAACCTCAGGCTATGGGGATGGAGGATTCCCTAATACTTTCAATCCTTTTAAACTTTGTTGTCGGAGCTATTCTGGGTTATATGGCACAGCTAATCCTGCTTGCAGTTGATGCCGGAGCTGATATGATAAACATGCAGATGGGCTTATCTTCTGCAATGGTGCTTGATCCTACATCAAACAGCCAGGTGTCAATTTTGACAAAACTATTTTCTCTGTTCGGAGTTTTAATCTTCATCCACCTTGGAGGCGTTTACTGGCTTATTAAAGCTTTCTTAAGAAGTTTTGAGATATTTCCCCTGTTTGCAACAAGCTTTGATTTAAAAACCCTTGTAAATATGGATTACCTTATAGAAATGAGTTCAAATGTTTTATACATGGGGCTTCAGATAGCTTCCCCGATATTACTTGCAACACTCGGGCAGGATATTATTCTTGGTGTAATTTCCAAAACAGCACCGCAGGTAAACGTATTCCAACTGAGCTTCCTGTTTAAGCCGGTTCTTGGTGCAGCGATTATGGTCTGGATTTTGCCTATGCTTTTGAATGTAATCAGCGATTACTTCTTATCTTATGCAAATATTTTCTAGAACATCATATCGTAGTATAATTTAATTATGGTAAAAAATGCTTATATCCATATTCCGTTTTGCAAATCAAAATGCAAATACTGTTCTTTTATCTCTTTTCCCAAGCTTGAACAAAAAGAGGAGTACTTAAAAGCACTTATCAAAGAAATATCTTATTTTTACGAAAACGAAAAGCTTAATACTCTCTATTTTGGAGGCGGAACACCATCGCTTCTTCAGCCTTTTGAATTTGAAAGTTTGATAAAAATTTTTAATACCGGCAGCCAAACTGAAATTACGGCAGAACTTAACCCGGAGACACTTAATTATGATTATCTGCGGGCATTGAATGACTGCGGCATTAATCGTATAAGCATAGGCTGCCAGACATTTAATGATAATATTTTGAAACTAATCGGCAGACGACACAACGCGGAACAAGTTAAAAATGCTGTCCAAAATGCACAAAATGCCGGCTTTAAAAACATAAGTCTTGATTTTATATACGGTTTGCCTGAGCAGAATTATGACGAATTTATATCAGATTTAAAAAATGCAGTAAGCTTAGGCGTACAGCACATTTCTCTGTATGGTTTAAAAATTGATGAAGGATGTTATTTTTACAGCCACAAGCCCCAAAATATAGCAGATGATGATACTCAGGCAGACATGTACCTTGGAGCAATACAAACTTTAACAGATGCAGGATTTGAACATTACGAGATAAGTAACTTCTCTAAATCCGGCTTTTACTCAAGACACAATTTAAACTACTGGGATAATAATTCATACTACGGCTTTGGAACAGCTGCACATGGATACAAAGATAGCATTCGTTACTCAAATTCCGCCTCGTTGGAAGATTATATTATAAACCCTTACAAGCATGATAAAGAAACTGTTCTTTCAAAGGCAGAACAGCTCGAGGAAGAAATTTTTCTTGGATTTAGAAAAATGGCGGGGATAAATAAATATTTAATAAATGAAAAATATAATATAGATTTTGAAAAAAAATATTCCGGAATTTTAAACAAATATCTCTCAAGCGGTCATATAGTTCAAACCAATTCCGGCTATAAGCTTTCAAATAACGGAATACTTGTAAGCAATATCATTTTGTCCGAATTTATTGAGGAATAAAAAGAGCTCCCTTAACAACCGGGAGCTCTTTTTTATATAACAAAAGCTTTTATGCAAAAATATTTGAAATTTGTTCGCCAGCTTTATCTCCGGCATTTTCGCCAAGGTTTCCTGCTGCATCAGCAGCGTCCTCTGCACCTTTTTTAGAGAATAGTTTGCCAATAGATTCGCCCCATTCAACTAATTTATTAATACCTTTTCTGAAAACATTTGTTGTATCGTGCTTAACCTTTACACATTTAGATAAGCCAAATAAAGCTGCGGCACCGAGCACAACAGCACCAACAATTCCGCCGATAATTTTTAAAGCCGAATGTTTTTTCGGAGCATCAGCAGGTTGCTCAGGAGCCATAGATGGTTGGGATACAGATTGTTGATTTTTTACCGAAAATTTGCCAGGACTTTCAATTAAAGCCTGATGAGCCCCGAGCGCATTGTCGCCGAAACTTACACGTGAAACAGAACTTATCATGAGAAAAACCTCCTTTAATTACACACTATTTATGACACCATTAATAAAACTCCTGATAATATGATTTTGACGCAAATAGAATTATTTTACAACAATCTTTACAAAAATTTACATCATTTTTGGAATATTTTAAAACTATGTGTAATCTGTATAAGTAGGAGGGAGAAAAAATGGGCATGGAACAAGAAACTCTAATTTACATTGAAGAAAATGACAAGAAAGAAGCAAGAATTTTAACGCAAAGTTTTGCTAATGCTGAAACAAAAAGCAGAGCATATATTAATGCACTCGGTGCTAATTTGGGTATGAAGTATCTGGCACTGGAAAATATTAACAATGGAAAAACTTATAATCTGCACAGTATTCACAAAATTCTTGAGGAGATGGATATTTCAGATATTATGCTCTCTAACATTCACATTGATGTGAGAGTTATTTTTGAGGAAAATCTTATTTTTATTCCAAAATCTCATTTTGAATATGATATTCTTCCTGATATTTATCTTGTTCTCAACCTCTCAGAAGACCATGCTCATGCAAAATTTTTAGGATTTTTTGAACCTAAATTAATCAACAAAAATAATCAAAATGATAATTACTATTTTATTGAAAAAGAAAAATTATCAGCACCGGTTAATTTAAAACAATATATTGAAAATTTTAAAGGCAACACTACAAGTTCTCTTTCATCAGAAGAAAATGAAAATGCAGAAATACTTATGGTTTCTCTAATGGATCAGAATGTTTCAAAAAATGAGATGAAAGAATTACTCAAATATCTCGCTAAAAGTGCAGAGTTGAGAGATAAATTTATTGAATTTGAAAATTTTGAAACACTTTCATATAAATCACTTCACACAGAAGGTGTTACAATGCCAAAAGATGTTGAAGAAGAAACCCCGCTTGATGCAACTCTTGATGATTTTGAAAATTTAAATGAAACAGATTTGCTTTCTTCAGATGAAGAAAATCAAAATGAACAAACAATGGAAGAAAGTACAGAAGAAAATCAGGAAGCCGCCAATGAGCTTGAAGATTTAAATAGTGTAAACGATATTGGTGATATTGGTGATATAAATGATTTAGACGGTCTTGGCGATATTGATAGTTCGGATTTAATGGGAGCAGAAGAAGAAGTAACCACAGAAGCAGCCAACCAAAACCCGGATGACAGTATTGCAAACGGATTAAATGATTTAGCATCACTGGCAGAAACAGCTGCAGCAGGTGCGCTACTTGAAAACGCAGCAGAAGCCGCAGTTGCAGATGCCGGCATTAATGCAGTCGAAAGCGTTGCAGAAGCAGGTTTTGATATATTATCAGATACAGTTGAAAATCTTTCAGCTGAGATTTCCCCTGAGGTTCTGCCGGATAACACAGCAGATATGACTTTAGGTGAGGCTGACCTGCCTGATTTGAACTCAGATTTATCAAGCCTTGAAGATATTACTGCGACCAATGAGAGTGCAGGGTTGATGCCTGTTGACGAGTCTGAAAGTAACGGCAATGAAACCCAGGATTTCAGTACAATTGAAACAGTAGAGGTTCCTCAGGCAATGCCTCAGGAAGCAGAATCCGAAATGGAAGTTTTGGATATTTCAAATGTAAATGCTGTACCAAATAATCTTGATGCAAATATCAGCGAAACTATCGAGTTTAATAACATTGAACAAGCTGACAATGAACCTTGCTCAAACGAGCTTAATGTAGAAACTACAGCTCCGACAGTAAGCATTGACAATATTGACAGTTTTAACGGATTAGAACCTTTAAACCCGGAAGATATGACATATCCGGATAACTCTGTAGATATTGAAAATCTTTCAGTTGCTTCAATGGATACAATACAGCCTATTAATCCTATGCCTGTTAATGATGGCGGAATGGATCCTTTTGCTGCAGTTGACCTTGACAGCATTAGCCTTGTTGACAGCATTCCGCAAAATAACGGCGCCAATATCCAGAAGAAAAATGAAGAAATTGCAAATTCAATAGATGAAGATACACTTAATTCTTCATTAGATGAAATTCCTGATTTTGGCAATGAACTCGGTATGGGATTGGATAGTTTGGATGGAATTCCTGATTTAGGATCAGCTCCGGTTCAACCTGTTCAGCAGGCAGAACCACAACAGGCAGCTATGGTGTCTGATGACATTATGCCGGCACAGAATGAAAGTTCTGAAATATCAGACTTTAACGCACTTGAAAGTCTGACTGTTGATGATATAGTTGAAGCTCCGCAGGAAGATTTAGCTCAAATGTCTGAAATCCCGGCAGATACAGTGGCAGAAAGCGTTCAACCTGCTGCGCAGGAAGTTTCTTCAATGTCAGAAATACCTGATGAAAATCCGGAATTTACAGCTATTGCCGGCTTAGATGATCTGACAGATGAAAGCTCCGTTGAAGAAATGTCTGAAAGTTCACCAGAGGATACTGATGACAACCAGGGTTACGAAACAGAAGAAGACCCTGAACTGAGAATGCTTTTTAACGAAAATGCAGATACCCAGTTAAGTAATACAGAACAAATACAAACTCTTGATTCTCCATTCCTGAACAGACAACCTGCAAAATCCCAGAATAGTCTGAAAAAAGTGCTTGTGGCTGTAATTGCAGCTGTATTACTCGGCGGAACATTCTTCTTGTTTACAATGAAAAACAGAAATAACCCTGCAGAATTGGAATCTCTTGCCCAGAATGAACCTGAAACAGAAATTCCTGCTGAAGCTCCTGCAGCGACAGCCACAGATGCTCCGGCAGCAACCGATAATTCTGATATTCTGGCAAATACTCCTGCTGTAGAAACAATTCCGGCAGCGCAGAGCGAACCGAAAAACACTAAAGAAGTTAAACCTGCAGCAAGTGCAGCAAAAGGTACAAAACCAATAAATCCTCCTGGAACTTATATGAGCGTTAAAAAGCTTTCCTGGGAAGTGCCTGATTATCTGTCTTATAGCAATAATATAAATAAATATCTGCAAACAGCAGGAAAAAGTATAAAACTTTCACTGTCAAGTGATTTATTGTTGACAAACGAATATGCTTATTCAAATCAGGTTAAAGTATCCATGAAATTAAGCAATGACGGTACTCTTAAGGATATTCAGCTTGTAAAATCCAGCGGCTCGGATCAGATTAACAAAATTGTGTTACAAACTGTTAAAGATACACTAAATGTCATCAAACCCGCTACAGGAGAGGTTCCTACACCTGAATTCAAGTTAGGACTTACCATCAATTTCTAATTATGCTATAATACTGTAAAGTAAGGGAATGATTAAGTGGAATTAACTCAGGACAAAATAGATTTAATAGAAAAAATCATAAAGAATGACAGGAAATTTACAAATAATGAAGATTTGTACGATGACTTTTTTAATGAAATGTGCAAACGTTCAATACCTATTGTAAATACTATCACTTCTGATATAACGCTGGAAGCCTACTTGAAAAAGATTGCAACAACAAGTATTCTTAATGTCCTAAAGGATTCAGGTCGTCTTAGAAGAACGCGTGAAGGTTATTCACCTACAAATCACGTATCTCTGGATGAGATCAGAGAAGAGCATTCTGCTTCCAATTCATACAGCAGTGCGAAAATCAGCTATCAGCCGATATATTTTGAAAATGAACCGGAAGATCTTGCTGTACAGAAGGAAGTTTTGCAAAAACTTGTTGATTCTCTTTATGCTATAAATAAGGCTGAACCGGAAAAACAATTCTTAAAAATTTATAAGCTCAGATACGAAGATGGAATGACACAAAAAGAAATAGCAAATGAGTTAAACCTTTCGCAAGCCGAAATCTCAAAAAGATTGTTTAAATTAATGGAGAAAGTGAAAAAAGCTTTCAACTAGTCAGGATTCTAAAATGAAGTGTCCAATATGTAAAAAAACAATTCCAGATAATACGCTTAAGTGTCCGTATTGCAAAACCAGAACAGGCTTGATATGTAAAAACTGCCATACCGTAAATTCTGTATTTGATATTGTGTGCAAAAAATGCGGCGAAGAAATCCTGAAACTTTGTCCGGAATGCAATTGTGTAAATTTTCCTAATGCCAAAAAGTGCAGAAAGTGCGGTTACCCGTTTCATGAACCGCCTAAAAAGCATAAAATTACTCCGCTGAATTTTAACAGCCTTGAATATCCGGCAAAATTTGTAACGCAGCAGAGTGCAAAAAATATGCTGGCAAAAGGAATATTAACAAGCTCTAAAAAGATATTGTCGTTAAGCGGAGATAGAGGTATCGGCAAAAGTACTGTGCTGTCACAAATAATGCACGAGCTTAAGGAAAAACATTACATCTGGTTCTACGGCAAATGTACCCCGATAACACAACTTACACCTGCCGGACTGATACAGGATATTTTGTTTAATCTGTTTAACCTGCCAAATTTCTGCATAAACAGCCTGAAATTTAAAAAAGATGCAACAAAATTCTTCCAGAACGAATTTCCATATCTATCAAATAACGAAGTCTTTGATTTTTTAAACTTTTTATATCCTGCACAGACTGCAACGTTTGAAGAACTCTTTATAAATAAAACAAAAACTTTTGAGCTCTTAAATAAAATTTTTGATAATATTATCCAGGATCACCAATTCGTAATTGTTGTTGATAATTTTGATAATATAGATGGTTTTTCTTATGAGTTTATTAGTAATTTTATAAAGAAAGAAAACGTCTGGCCGATTTTAAAATTATTGATGATTTACGACGAGCCGAAACCTGCCAAGGGCTACTTTAATTTCTCTGACGACAAGGATATTTACCTTGATATAAGTATTGCACCTCTTGAACCGGCTCAGATGATTGAGTTTGTAAAACATAAAGAAGATGAAATCCAAAACTTTCCATATATGAATGATACGGAAAAACGGAATCTGTTTATGAACTGCAAAGGAAATCCTGCATTTTTGGAACAAGCGCTCAGCTTAAGGTTTGATGCGCAAATCGCAGATGTCCAATATAATCTTCCAGAAGATTACACAGGATTAATCAATGAACGCATGGTTATTTTAAAAAAATATAATAAAACCGCATACACAACACTCATTGGTTCAGCAATCCTTGGCGACAAAATTAATTTGAACCTGATAAAACAAATTTTTGCGTTTAATGACAAACAGTTTGATGATGTAATTACATATCTGGAAAAATCAAATCTCATCTCACCTTTAAATGACATCTTTTATCAGTTTAAAGATTTATTGCTTTGGGAAACTATCCTGAAAATTTCAAAAGCAGACGAAAAATTTACAGAATTAAACACAAAAATCTGCAACTCACTAGCTAATTTTACATTAAACTCCAATGCAATTTTTGGTATTATCGCACAAAACTTAAAACACCCGAAACTGGCACTTGATATATGGACCAAAAACACAAGACTTGCCTGTTATGTAGGTGATACAAATCTGTATGCAATTTCGCAGAAACAATGTCTTGCATTGATTAATGAACTTGACGAGAGCGAAACATTAAAAACGCGCTACAATATTTCCGAAAGACTAGGCAAACTTCTTTCTGATTTTAACCCGAAAGAGGCAATGGACTATCTGCCTGATGCAATAGCAAATGCACAGGCAATCGGAGATACTCCAAGAGAAATTGAACTCTTGGGATACATGACGCACTGCTGTGAAAAAACCGGAAACTACTTCGGCAATGTAGAATGCGTTGATACAGTTCTTGAAAAAATGAAACCGGAAATGGATTTGGAAATTGCTTTAGTAAAATGCACCAAATTAAACGCCCTATTATATATAGGGAACTGCGGACAAATTATTAATATGGTAGATAATGAGATAATGCCTGTTTTTGACAGTTACCTCGGAAAAAATTACAATCACCCGCGTATACCTCTTTCTTTCCTTTATGAAAGCTGGTTGAAAACGTACCTGATCTTAGCCAATGCACTTGTAATGCAGGGAAACGACCGCTCTTTTGAAATCTTGACAATCTTATTTGACATAATAGAACGAAACGAAATTCAGGATGAATTATTTATTTGTAAATGCAAATTAACTCTTGCATTTGCAAATACAATGAAGGGCGATACACAAAGTTCCGAAAAGTTTCTGGAAGAAATTCTGAAAACCTACCAGTCAAATGTTATGGATAACGAAGCAATTATCCGCTGGAATCTGATAAATATAATCAACAATTTTATCAGAAAGCGTTACGATGGCTTGCAGGAAGACCTTTTCCAGATTGTAACCTTTGCGAATAACAATGGCGATAATTTCACAAAAAATATGCTTAAATCGCTGCTTGGTAAAATTTTTAAAGACAACAACCAGACAAAACATGCAATGGAAATTTATCAGGACCAGATAGCATATTTTTCAAAAGAAAAAATGGCACTCGGTGCATTGTTAACATGGTATTTAATAGCAGACGCAGCACTTGTTACAGAAGGTCCGTATGCCGCGCAGGAAATTGCTTCACAAGCGTTAGAAGTTGCACAGAACCCAAAAATTGATAACTACTTCTTTGCAATCCTTCTAAAAATGGTTATTGCAAAAGCCTGTATAACAATGTCTGAATACGAAACTGCAAAAATAAATCTTGAAAGTGCTATTGCACAGGCAAAAAAATTCAACCTGAACGATTTACTCTCAAGATTGTATCTGCTTTACGGAAAATATTTTCAGGAAATAGGTCTTGTTAAATCAGCGCACCAAACCGACTATCTTACTGGTGCGGTAAAAATGTTTGATTTAGCCTCAAAACTTGTTCAACAAACCCGTAATAATTATGTTCACATAGACATCAAAAAAGCCAAAAACGTTTTAAAATCATTCTGCCAATTAAATAATATTAAGTTATAACAAATTGATAGCAAAAAATTATATGTACGTTTTTTTATATAAATAGGTAGTATATTAATTTTTTTAGGGAAATGTCACAGTTTATAAACTCAATAAAAGAAGTAAAAAATAATTACAGCAGGTATGATGAATGGGAACAAAAACAGGCTGATGAAAAAGCTAAAAAGCAATACCTTGCAAAGACACTTGATATTCCAAAAGATAAAGTAGAATTAACCGCAGCAAAAGCTAAAACTGTTATACGTGCTGCAGAACTGCTTGATACACGTTCAGAAAATAACTGTGAAAATATGGAACAATTAACAGGAATTGCTTCATCAATTGCAATTCTTGTTCCTGCATTAGGTCTTGAATTCTTAATGCTTCACTTTATCAAAAAAGGGAAAAAACTTCCTAAATGGTTACAGTTTGCTTCACCGGTTATGACACTCGGCACTGCAATTGGTCTTATTTTATGGGGTAATTCAAAGCAGAAAGAAGCCTCCAGAATTGGCAGATTTCAGGCAAAACAAAAAGAGCTGAATGATGTAAAGAACTTTGTCATCTATACTCCGGAACAGATTGAACGTGCAGTAAAAAAAGCAAAAGAAATTCCGGATGAAAAAGAACGCAACAGCATAATGAAAATGATTGCTGAAATGAAAGAGGTCTTTAAAGATAAAAAAGCTTATGAAAAATGGCAGAAATCCAAGGATCCAAGAGCAATAGAAAAATTAAAAGAGCTGACCTGCACACCAGAACAGCTTAAGCAGGGTGAAACAGACAAAGAATTAATTGTTGATGCAGTAAAAGATATTAATATTAAAGCAGAAGAATATTCTGAAAATGTAGAAAACGTATTTGATACGATGAATGCAGTATCATGGTTAGCCGGTATACCGCTGACATTCGGAGTTAACAAAATATTAAAACATGTGCAAAGCTTCCCTAAATCTGTAAGACCTCTGGTTTCAACAATTGTAGGTTTCAGCCTTGGTCTGGGGATAACTTTATGGGGAACAGCTGAACAAAAAAATGCTGCTAAAATAGGTAGATATAAAGCCAGACAGGAATTAATGAAAAATCCTGCATCGCTTCTTGCTTTTTCAAAAGAAGATATGGAAATAGCCAAAGATATTAAAGCCCCGGAACAAAAAATCAGCTTCTGGAAGAAAATCGGACAGAATTTCTCATTCCTTTCCCAGTATCTGAAAGACAAAAAAGAATATAAAGAATACAGAGAAAAAACACAAAAAGAAAATGAAAAAATTATAACAGCATTAAAAGAAGACGCAGAAGTTTCTGAGAAACAACTGAAAGATGCCAAGCATCTTCAGGAAAAAGTATTCACTGCATTTGATGAAGTCGATGAGATGTCGCAGAGATACTCGGAAGATGTTGAAGCAGGTACCGAAATCGCTAAACAAATAGGAGCAGCAACCTGGACAATAAGCTCAATGGTAGCTATGGTTGGTAGTGCGATGCTTATAAGCAAGGGGAAATTTCCTCTTCACAAAATAATTAAAGGTATTTCTTCATTATCGCTTGATAAAAATTCAAACATAAAAAAAGCAATAGATAAAATTTACGATGCAGTAAAAGGCGACAAAAACCTTAAACAAAAACTTAACTATGCAATAGCTCATGGAAAACTTAAAGAATTAAAAGAGATTCCTGTATTAAAAGAACCTTTGGATGAGTTATTTGCAGAATTAGGCACAATCACACTGAAAGGTCTTCCAAACGGCGAAAAAGGTATAAAAGAACAAATGCAGAAACACTTTAAAAAAGGAGCTGCTGCAAAATGGTTCAGAAACCTAACCTCCCAGAGTATCAAACTATGGGGTAAATATAAAGCTTCGGATATAGGAATGGAATTACCAAAGGAAGTTGCCGAACAATTAAAATTTAATTATAAAAATTATAATACACTGATTAATACTGGAATAGTCGCAGCAGCTCCGGCACTTGGCGTAATAATCGGAGTACCGTATGCCTTCAACGCCTGGCTTACAAATGTACAGAAAAAAGCCGGCAAAATTGGTATTATGAAAGCAATGGAAAAAATTGACGATGACAGAGTTTTCGTAAACCATGACGAAAATCCGGCACCTGTTGCTCTACAGGCTCCGGAAGAAGCAAAATCCTCTGTTCAGGTAGTTCATAAAATCCAAACAGCCGGCAGTTCAAATCTGCTTGACAAATATAAACAGGCGTAAAAAACTTGTTTCAAAATTTCCGGCTATCTGTATAAAAGCAACAGTAAAGCAGCAGCCAGAGGAAAGTTTGTTTTGACGGATAATATTTAGCCAAGATAAATTTTAGCAAGCTCTATATCGCTCTGTGTAGTGATTTTAATATTTTTATAGCTTCCGTCAATCACATAAACATCAGCACCCATTGCCTCAACCATGCCTGCATCATCTGTAAAATTTCTGCCTGCGTACTTCTGATGTGCAGAAAGGATTAAGTCATATTCAAAAGCCTGAGGGGTCTGGGTATTATATAATTTGGCGCGGTCAATTGTTTTTACAATCTTTCCATGCTCAACTTCTTTTATTGTATCAATTGTCTTGGTCATCACAGAGAGAGCTTTGTTCTCCTTAACCATTTCAATGCAAATATTTATAAGTTCGGTTGTAATAACAGGACGTGCACCATCATGGATAAGCACATAGTCGCATCTGTCTGCTTTTAACCCATTATAAACAGACTGTTGCCGGGTTTGCCCGCCTTCAATTATCCTTACTTTTTCATAATCTTTGAACAGTTCCTTCAGTTCATCCATTATAGAAAGGTTTGCACAGATTATAATTTCGTCAATGTTGGAATACCTGAAAGCATCTACTGTATATTTTATAACCTCACATCCGTTAATTTGTTCCAGCAGCTTATTCTTATTTCCAAATCTCGACGAGGTTCCGCCTGCTGTAATGATTGCATTAACTTTCATTATCTACTCCTTAAAATGCTTATATAACTTCCTTTCAACATCCTCTTTTGTATAAAATACGGATTTGTCAGAATAATTAATCTTAACACCGCAAACATCAGAGGATTTTACATCACCAATAACAGTATAATTTTGGGCATCATCAACAGTTGCAATCAGCTGGTAATCTTCTGCCCCGTATAATATTATATCCTCAAAATTTTTAAATTGTTTTAAATCTGTATCAAAAGGAATTTTTTCAAAATCAACTTCCATTACAACCCCGCTTGCAATAGCAATCTGCGAAAGGGCATCCATTAATCCGTCGGAAGTGTCCATCATTGCATAATCAGTTTTTTGATGCAAAGCAATTTCTTCTGAAAAACTAAGCTGAGCTTCAGGCATAAGATGGGCTTTTATAAATTTTTCAGGCTCATTTCTGCCTTCAAACAAAAGTTTCAGCCCTGCGCCGCTTGCCCCATGTTCCCCTGAAACAATAATTTTTTGACCAACTTTAGCATTTTTTCTTGACGAAATTTTCCTGCCTGCATCAGAACCTATTGCAGTAACAGAAATATAAATTTTGTCAGAGCCTGTAATATCTCCCCCAGCAATTTCAACACCATTGCAGGCAGCACTCATTCCTTTATAAAATTCTTTTATAAATTCTCCATCTATATCATCAGGAAGTGAAAGCGAAACCGTCAGATAAAGAGGTTTTGCACCGCTTGCGCAGACATCGCTTATATTCACCATAGCAGACTTATATCCAAGCTGGTATGGAGATGAAAATTTCCTCGAAAAATGAACATCCTCAACCAGACTATCCTGCGTAACTACAATGCCCAAATCTTTTAGATAAGCACAATCATCGCCTATAAGTTCTGAGTTAAGGGTATTTTTAATTATATTTATAAATTCTTTCTCTTTCATTTTTCAACTCTGCACTTTACAATGCCGGATGCTAGTCTATATCATGTTCAATCAGCGTAATAAATTCCCTCACAAGATTGTCATTCCATTTTTTACCAGCATCCTTTTTGATTTCCTCAAGCGCTTCACGCGGACTGAGTTTGCTTCTGTATGCACGCTGCTCCGTTAGTGCATAGTAAGCATCTACAATTAATATGATTTGTGAGGTAACAGGAATTTCATCACGTGCGATTTTACCCGGATAGCCGGTTCCGTCCCAGTTTTCATGGTGGTGTTCAATAATAGGTATAATATCCTGAATATATGAAATAGGACTTAAAATTTCTTTTGCTGCAATAATTGGATGAGCTTTAATTTTTTCAATTTCATCATCTGTAAGCGGTGTTGCCTTCTGAAGAATTTCGCGCGGAAGCATAACATTGCCTATGTCATACAAAAGAACAGCAATCTTTAACTTATCAATCTCATCTTTTGACAGGTCAAATCTTTTTGCAAGCGATACCGCAGTCAAAAGCTTCGACTTTACAACCCCCTGGGAATGCAGAGGATTATATGTTAATGTCAAAATATCCGCTACAGAATAGAGAATTTCTTTTTGCGAACTGTTTGTTTTTAATTTTTCACACAGTTCATCAGCAAGGTCTTGAGGAATCGGCATATTATGTTTGGACAGAATATCAGTAAATGTATTGACTGCAATTTCCTGCCAGGATGTTTCATTTACCGGTTTTGCAAGCGTAACCCTGTTTCTGCCGTTTCTCTTAGACATATACATAGCCTGGTCAGTAAGCTCAAGGACTTCCTCAATATTATCTGAGTGCTCAAGAAACGATGCTACGCCAATACTTGCTGTTATATGTCCTATTGTTTCAAGTTCCATATCCTCAATAGCTTTTCTTATACGTTCTGCGGCTATCATAGCACCGTCAGAAGATACTCCGGGCAGGACAACGTTAAACTCTTCACCGCCCATTCGTGCAGCAGTATCAATTGCTCTTGCATTTGATTTCAAAACTTCCGCCACAGATTTTATTGCAACATCACCGAATATATGCCCGTATTTGTCATTAATCTGTTTAAGGAAATCCAAATCAATTCCGATTATACTGAAAGGCTGTCCGCTTCTGCGTGAACGTGTAACTTCTTTTGCAAGATATTCCTCAAAATATCTTCTGTTATAAAGCCCGGTAAGTCCGTCTGTTACTGCCTGCTGTTTAACCTCCTCAAACAAATCTGCAATAGTTATAGCAATTTCTATTTGCTGGGCAAACATTGAGAGAAAATCCATTTCAACACCAGCAAGGTCTTCTCTGGATGAAAATACACAGAACCAGCCAAAAGGCTTTCCACGTGAGAATAAAGGAATTATATTCAAAGACTTGCTGGTCATTCCGCGGAGGACCTTTTCTTTCATTTCGTCTTCCATATCAGGAATAATTCCGTATAGAGCTTTTCTCAAGTCTTTTGTCTGAATTATCTTTTTTTCATTAAGTGCTTCTGCATATATACTTTCAGGGTCATAAACCAGTCTTCTTGCCTGCATCGGGATTTTTATAATTTCATTAACCCTGTCAATGGCTTCATCTTTGGCTTCTGCAATAACACTAATATAATCGCCGTTTTCATCACATTCTTTTCTTATAATTGTACTATGCAGGTATCCGAGTTCGCCCTTAATACTGTTTACAATACTTTCAAGCACACTATTAAGAGGTTTGGAAGAGCTCATCATATCCAAAATATGCTGCAATGTAAGCATACGCTTATTAGCAACATTTAAATCGCGGGTTCTTTCAGCAATTTCTTTTTCAAGCTGGAGGTTACGCTCGTAAATTTCAAGGTAATCCTGCTTACCGGCGTAGATATTATTTTCGACTTCTGAAATTTTGCTTCGTAAATCTTTGAGTTTATCGAAAAAATTCATTACCCACCTGCATTGTAAACGATGACATATCCATTATACAACATTTTTGGTATTTTGCAGTACTTTGTTTACAATATTTATTATTTCCTGAGCGGTTGGGCGGCGTGTACAGAGATTTTTTGCATCGCCTTCTTTTGGACAATCAAACAAGAAACAAGGCTGGCAGTCAAGTTTAGCATTAACTGCAAAATACTTGTCCGGATTGCCAAAACAGCCGAAAAGGGTTGGCGGTGTACAGGTAAATATAGATATTACGGCAGGATTGTTTGAAGCCCATGCAAGGTGAGCTGTTCCTGAATCAGGCGCCATTACAAGTGAAGCTCTTGTTAAAAGCTCCTGTAGTTCTTTAAGGTTGGTTTTTCCTGCAAGGTTTAAGCCGTAATCAGACCCTATATATGCCAGAAGTTCTTTATCTTTTTCAGTTCCTGTAAAAACCAGTGAGCATTTATCTTTTATATTTTCTACAACTTCCTTCCAGTTATCAGGGCTCCAGTGTTTTAAAAATCTTGTAGTAGCAGGAGCAATAACAACCATTGGCTTGGATTTATCAAGAGGTTTTAATAAATCGTCAATCTTTGCCTTAATTTCCTCAGTTGCAGGCGGAAGAGTAAATTTAATCTCTTCAGAATCAATACCAAGGTATTTTGTAAAATCCATATAATTTATTACCGAGTGCCGCTCTATACCATGATGTATTGCGGGAATAATTTCATTTCCGCCAAGCGTTGCATGTTCTCTTACATCAATTGGCACAATTCTTCTTTTCGCACCGCAAAAACGCATCCAATACATTGTTTTAAGCATTCCCTGCGTATCAATGGCAATGTCATATTTTTCTTTTCTAATTTCATGCAAAATCTTAAGATACTCAAAAAAGCTTCTAAAAGAAACGAGCCCGCGCTTTTTCCATCTGCCGACAGGTGCGAGGTAAACCTTATCAACACAAGGATTGTCTTTAATAATATCATACCCTTTTTCTGAAACAATCCAGTCTACACGATAGCCGTTTTTCTTAAAAAGATTTGCCATAGGTATGTTAAATACACAATCCCCGAGAGAGGATAAACGTACTATAAGAAGTTTTTTCCCTTTATTTTCCTGACTCACAATTACCGAACTCCGTTTTCTTCAAGAAAAGCTGCACCGATAACACCTGAGTAATCCCCCAGAGCAGCTTTTTTAAACTCTATTTTTGTCGCCGGCACAGGCAGAGATTTTGCACGCGCCTTTTTGATTGTTTTCTGGTAGAAATAATCAACAGCCTCAATAAGTCCGCCTCCAAGAACTACAAGTTTTGGATTAATAAAATTAATTATACTTGCAATCCCACCGGACAAATACTCAGAGGCTTCTGTAACACATTGAATGACAAGCTCGTCATCCCGTTCAATTGATTTTTGAATCATACTTGAAGTGATTGCCTTTCCGCTCTCAAGGTAATCCAAAATTACGGAATGACGCCCTTTTTTCAGAGCACCTTCAATCCTTTTTTCTATAGCCGAACGTGAAGCATAAGCTTCCAGACATCCATGCGCACCGCATGCACAAGGTCTGCCATTCAGATCAACAATAACATGTCCAATCTCTCCGGCAGTTCCGGTAGCACCGCGGATTATCCTGCCGTCTTTCACAATAGCAGAGCCCACGCCGGTACCTACAAAAATACAGACAAAATCATCGCAGTCTTTTGCAGCACCAAATTTCATCTCGCCGATTGTAGCAATCTCAACATCATTACCGACAAAAACCGGCAGAACAAACTCACTCTCAATATGTTGTTTAATATTCAAATCATAACAATCAAGGTTAGGCGCACCGATAATTATTCCATTTTTTCTATCTATTTGTCCTGCAGCACCTATTCCTATAGAGCTTATCTCTTCTATACCAACATTGCTCTCTTCAATGAGTTCAGATATACCTTCAATCATTTTTTTTATGATTTTTTCAGGACCTTTTTCTTTTTTTGTTTTCTTCTTTACAGAAGAAACGACTTCACCTGTTTCTTTATTAACAAGAGCCAGAAGAATTTTTGTTCCGCCTAAATCTATGCCAATTGAAAATCTCTTCATATACATTCATTATATACAAAAATTTACGGAAGTAAATATTAATAAATAAAGCCCCTGTATAGAAACGGGGGCTTTTATTACACTAACCTACATGCTCTCCTTCACATTTCACCTTTCACAAATGAGGAATCACTAAAAAATATATTTAATTCTTTAAATACCATAATTACCATATTAAAATTTTTCTCCAGCCTTGACCTATGCTGCTTCTTCCCCTGCTTCATCAACCAGAGGAATATTAGTTAATTTTGCGTGTATATCCATCATTGCATTATAGATAGCACCATCATTTCTCCACCAGCGGCTGAGCTGACTTTCTACTACAGCTTGTTCCGGTGAAATATCAATACCTAATTCATCAGCTTTTTCTTTTAAGGCATTTAGAATATGTTCTGTATATTTCTTTCTATCATCTCCGCTGAATATGTCATCATAAATAGTTTCCATCAAAGAATCATCACCTGTTTTCTGCTGGTAATCAAGGAGCCATTTATCCATAACAAAGATTACATTATCTTTATTTATTGACATTATAGCAGTATCAAGTTTTTCACAATCAGTACCAGGACCGTCTATGGCAACATATATATCCTTGCAGATTTCTAAAGCTTTTTTATAAGCCTGTTGTTCAGCTTCTGTTGGACCTTCTTCTGCCGGTTGTGTATTTTCAGAAGGATTTGTCTGGTTATTTGTTGTTGAATTACTGTGCTGAGCAGGATTAGAATTATTATTTGGTGTTGTTTGCTGCGTATTAGAGCTTTCATTATTTTCAGACGGCTGGGTATTTTCATTTTCGGTTTCAGCATCCTGAGCGGCTTCCTCAGGTTTAACCGCAAGAGTTGCAGCCTGTTTTAAAGATTTAAGCTCTTCTTTTATTTCTGCAAGCTGTTCTTTTGATGTATTCATATCCTGGGCATTTGCTCTGCTTGCAAAATCTTTCATTTTCTTTTCTGTTTCTTCAAGAAGCTCTTTAATTTCTTCAAGTTTTTGTTTTTTATCAGCAGGAAGATCTTTCTGGGCAAGAATAGTTGTCAGTTCCTGTTTAAATCTTGAAATTTCCTGCATTGTCTGTGAAACATTTGAATTAAAATTAATTTTTTCTGCAAGCTGGAAGCCCTGCATATAAGCATTCTGCATTAACATGCCATCACCCATTGTAGGCATTGTCACAAATGGGTTAAACATCTGCATTTGAAGCCAGGTGTTTGGAGCGTTGAAATATGTGAAATCATTCATATTACCCAGTGCTGCTGACCAAGGCAATACCTGATTATTCATCATATAGTATGGTATAAGACTGCCAATCATTTTTCCTGACTCCTAGTGTTTTTATTCCCCGTATCTATATAAAGAAAATTTTTACACTGAAATTGCATGATTTCATGCATTTTGTTAACAATTTGTAATATTTGAAAAGACTTCTATTACATCATTTTTTAATATATCAGGATTAATTTCTTTTACTGAGGTTATTGTATCTGTGCTTACCGGCTCATTAAAAATTTTTTCCAATAAGGCTGCATCATAATCATACAGGATTGAACCATGCTGGAGAATATAGCCTTCTTTCCTGCATTGCGCAGAACCGATAAGTTTTTTACCTTTATAGCATAAATCTGCACCGGTTGAAATCAGCATACAATAATCAAATTTTGTATTCACAGGTTTTGAAGCTCCAAAGTCAAGCTCTATACCGAGTTTGGCAAATCCATCTATCAAAATCCGTGAAATTTCAACATAAGATTGCCTGACATTTTCGCCATGTTTTAAGCAGGATACGGGACAAATATAACTGTATGTAATTTCATTGTCATGCAGCAGAGCGCGCCCGCCGGTAAGCCTTTTGACCAAATCAATGCCGGTATCTTTTAGAAACTTTTTATCTATAAAAGCATCCTGCTGGTTTCTCCCGAGGGAAATGCAGGCAGGGTGCCAGCCATAGAGCCTGAATATTGGATAATCAAGTTTATTTTGTACAGCAAAATCAAGCAGATCACTATCTGTCTGCATATTTTCAGCACCTGTCTTAACCTCGTAAGGTATAAACTTCATCATCATTCGTTCTTCTTTTTATCTCTTTCGGCAAGACTTTTTTCAAACTGTGAAAATACATCATTCCCAACAAACTGCTCAAGAGCAGCACGTTTTGCATAGAAATTTGAACGGGCTTTTATCTGGTCATCCATAGCAGTCCTGTAATAGGCATCTGTTATAAGTATAATTTCCCTTGACAAATCCTGTGCTGCATCATAATTCTTTTTGCGCTGTTCAACAACTTTTGTATACAGCTCAAGCATCTGTTTGGCAGTCATATAGTCATAATAAAGGTTTACAGTCTTTTGCTGCAAGTCTTCAATTTTACGGATAAGTATAATCATATCAGAATCCGTAACTCTTGTATATTTGTAATTAAGCGCTTTTGTATCCTGCGACATAATACCAAAGATATTACTACCAAGCATTGAACCCATTGCTATCATAGGATTGCCTGTGCCGGCGCCCACAAGAGTGGACATGCTTGCGATATTTAGCAGGACTTTCTTTACAGATTTATCATTTGGCTTGTCCTCTTCAGGGTTGGAAAGTTTATACAATGCAAAACTTATTGTATCGCTTTTGGAAGCAGCCCCCTGCCATAGAAGCGTTAGATCCCCCATCATGTCATCGTTTTCAAGCTCCAGTTCCTGTGAGATCTCTTTGGACATTTTCTTTATACTCAAGTCCGCATAAGTCATCTCACCTGTATCAATCTGCTCTTCATCAACTTTGGCTTTTGTTTGTTCAACCTGTGATTTTGCTTTGACTTCAACGTATTTTTTTTCAGGTTCATCAGTCAACCCAACGCGGTATGCCGGAGGACGAATATTCAATTCCTCAAGCTCTTCCAGCTTTACTTCTGCAAAGGCAGGAGCGTTAAGCATTAATATTAAAGACACAATAAACAATCTTTTCATCATTTTGACTGCTCCTTACCCTTTAATAGAGTTGTATTATAGTTAAACTGGTAAAGATTCAGGTTATCAACAGCTTTTTTACCTGCAAGACGCTGAAGCTCAAGGTGATATTTTTTTGCATTCTGGAGATAATAAAATTCTTCCATTGCCATATTGTCATATAATGAAGATGAAATCGTTATTTCCAGCAAATCATCATTGTTTAGGGCGTTAGAATAGTTTTTGTTATACAATAGAAGCTTTGAACGGGTTTCTTTGAGCTGGCTCAATGCTGCCTTGTAGTTATAATAAGCATTAATAATCTTGTCCTGAAGATTTTCTATCAAGCCGGCAAGTTCAATAAGCTCTGTATCAGTAAGCGGGATTTCTGACGGCATATTTTTTTTGTTAATCAAATTCTGCGCAAGCCTTCCTGCCGCAAATGCAGAGGTTTGTGCCATATAATCAGCTCCCATCAGAGAAGGGGCAAAAGACGCGCCGGCAACAAGAGCAGAAAGAGTTTTTGACATCAATGATGCGTGAATTCTTCTCTGGCTTTCCGGAGTTGCAAGCTTTTTCAGCGTAAATTCAATAACCTGATTATTTTCAATAGTACCTTTCCACAGATTTTCAATATCCTGTAAATCTTTTTCTTTCTGTAAATTTACAAGTTCCTGCATAACCTGTTCATCAGAAAGCACCAGAGAACTTTTCAGCTTGACATCTGATTTAGGAAGCTCCAATTTCTCAGGCTTAACTCCCTCTAAAGCTACCTCCCCGTTATCTGCAAGAACAGCTGTTCCGCAAAATATCATTACTAAGATTAAAAGCCATCTCATATTAAAGTTATAGCACAAGAAAAATAATAAATCCAACGATTGATATTGTAATAAATCCTTGGATTGTTCTACCGTACAGAAAAAAAAAGTATCATTAATATTGATAAGAAAGAGGTAGCATTGAGTCCGAAATCATCACAAAAAAGCAGCAAAAGAACTTTTAATTCGCTGTGCAAAAAAGCAGATAAACTTCGTCTGGAAAATCTTCACAAAGAAGCTATTTCCCATTATTTAAATGCTATTTTAATTGACAGAAGCAATGCTAACTCCTACCTTGGTCTTGGTATTTGCTACAAACATCTTGAAAAATATCCTCAGGCTATAAAGTATCTTGAAAAAGCAACCGAAATTGAACCGGACTTTTATGAAGCATACTATGAACTTGGAGTATGCCATCTTTTGGAAGGAATACCCTGCGGAGCTATAAAAAACTTTGTTCAGGCTATACAAATAAACCCTGAAAATCCCGATGCTATTTTACAGCTTGGAATTTCGCATGAACTATGCGAAGAGTATGATATGGCGCTAATGATTTATCAAAAATTAATTGAGAATTCACCAAAATTTATTAAAGCATATGAGCATAAATCAACATTACTAATGAAACTTGATAATTATAAAGAAGCTTCACTTCTTTTAAATCAGGTAATAAAACTAAATCCGGATTATTATCGTGCATACCTTGGGATAGCAACTTGTTTTGACAAACTAGGCAGAAGGGTTGATGCTCAGAGATATTACAGAAAATTTCTGATAAAAAAACCAAACTCCCATCAGGCACCTTTTGTGAAAGCAAGATTAGAAAAACTAAAATCACTTTCACAAAAGAATACTTCGTTAAACCTGATTAATTAAAAATCATATTTTTGACCCACAGAATAATTTTTATAAGTAAGCTTACCGCTGCCGGTTAAAATACTTTTCAAACTTTCCTGACCAATAGCATTCCAGGTTTCCGGCACTATTGCATCAGGTTTTACGTATAAACCATAGGCATCAGCACCAAACTGGTTTGGATTTTTGAGCCCGTTAGTATCAAGCCTTATTACAGCACAGTATTGCCTGTGTAATACCACTGGAATTTTATTTCCGTCTTCGTCAAGCTTATAATCACCATTGGGCTCCTTTTCATAACTATCTTCATAAAAATCACACGAAGTCTTCTGTATAATTTGAAGAATAGCACCATCGCTGAGAATTATTTTAGGAGCATTAATATTAACACCTGCATTAGTTCCATTGCCATCAGTATATGGCATAGCGTATTTTAATTGATAATAATATTTTTCACAGCCTTTCTGTGTTTTACTTGTACAGAGCTTAGCACCGTTAAAATATTTGACAAAGTTCTGCGCAACTTCAATAGAAGATTTTGTTGTATCAAATAGCACAGTATTATCTCCAATAACACCAAGGTCCTTTTGAGCAAGGAGCGCTGCATTTTGAATATTTGATACTGTTTTTTTGGCTCTTGTAACAAGTTCTCTATCCTGAATCTTTGTAGTCAAAGACGGCAGCGTCATAGCAGCCACAACACCTATTATGCCTAAGGTTATCA
>ULUV01039527.1_pt1 | contig 48965 bp, 44 predicted proteins | sample 1958921 | NCBI WGS metagenome assembly ULUV01 (sample SAMEA4835772, study PRJEB28245) | human gut metagenome | biome: gut microbiome; material: fecal sample | place: Denmark | collected 2008
AGTTGAGTAATTGTCATTCTACCCAGTCATGCTCCGGCTTGACGGGGCATCCTGAGGATTGGCGACGGCAGAGGGATTACCCGATCAAGTCGGGTAATGACAGGGAGAGGAGAACGTCGGGGATAACGGCAAGGAGAGAAAAAAGCCGCTAAAGGCAGTGAGAGAAACAAGTCGGATAACAGAAATTTAACACTAAGGAGAAAGAAGATGAAACTATCAATTTTACTGGCGGGGAGCATTTTAACCACGGTGATTGCCGGCAATGCTTATGCCCAGACCTGCGGTGCTCAGCCTTCATGTGCCGATTTGGGTTACAGTTATACCGGAAGCACCTCTGACTGTCTCAGTCCAGCTCTCAAGTGCCCCTTTAACACCTCCTATTTTAACTGCACTAAAAAAGCTGATACATTTTATCAATTTAAATTAAATTGGGCTTGGGCATCAGATATTCCGGGAAAACAGAATTGGCCGGCTTATCAAAACGGAATTGTTATCGGACATGCTCATGACATTAAAAATTATGGCGCTTTTATCATCATCAACGGCAAAAAAATCGGTTCGTTAACCGGTGACGTAACACAACGGTCCTTTTTCTATTTCAATATCTCAGAGGGTGACAGGATAACTATAGATGCAGATGACGTACATGCTACTTTCGTTCCTTATTACGGCAGTTAAAAAAAGCTCCCCAAAGGGAGCTTTTTTTTAACTCAGAAAATATTCCCGCAAATAAGCCGGCAGATCTGCAATATTAACGCGATGCTGTTCCATTGTATCACGATCGCGGACGGTTACGGATTCCGGTTGGTTTTCAATGGTTTCAAAATCGACCGTCAGGCACAGCGGGGTACCGACTTCATCGTGGCGACGGTAGGCTTTGCCGATATTTCCGGTATTTTCCAACGCAACGCGCCCAATCCCCAGTTTAAGCAGATTTTGTTTGATTTCATGGCATTTGGCCATTATCTGCTCGTTATTCTTTTTCAACGGAATAACCGCGACCTTTATCGGCGCAAGATGTTTCTTCAGTTTCAAAACAATACGGCTGTTGTTATTGCCGAGATCTTCCTCTTCATAAGCTTCGGTCAAAACAGCCAAAACGCCGCGATCAACCCCCATCGAAGGTTCAATCACAAAGGGAACGACCCAAGAATTGCTGTCATCATCACGAATGCACAACTTGGTGGTAGATTCACTGTTGGGATGACAGTGCGAGGTCAGATTTAATTCATCCTGCCCTTTGGTATGGTTGCCGAGGTCATAATCGGTGCGGTTGGCTATGCCTTCCAGTTCTTCCATACCGTGAGGGAACTGATATTCAATGTCATAGCAGGCTTTGGCATAGTGAGCCAAATCTTCTTTCGGCGTGGTATAAATATTAATGTGCTCGCGCGGCAGTCCCTGCTCTTCCCACCATTTGATCCGGGCTTCTTTCCACATTTCATGCCATTTTTCGTCTTCGCCGGGCATAACAAAATATTCCAGCTCGGCCTGTTCAAACTCCCTGACGCGGAAGATAAAGTTGCGCGGTGTGATTTCGTTGCGGAAAGATTTGCCGATTTGAGCAATGCCGAACGGCAGCTTGCGCGAGGTGGAATCAACCACGTTTTTAAATTGGGTAAAAATTGCCTGTGCGGTTTCCGGACGCAGATAAGCCAGATTTTCCGCATTATCAACCGGGCCGACCGTCGTCTTGAACATCAGGTTAAACGGACGGGGTTCGGTCAAATCTGTCGAGCCGCAATTCGGGCACTTTCCGTCTTTAATGTGGTCAGCGCGGAAACGCCCTTTGCATTTGCGGCAGTCGGTCATCGGGTCAGAGAAAGTGTCTTCATGGCCGGAATAATGCAAAACCTTGCGGTTAGTCAAAATAGCGGCATCCAGTCCTTCGATATCATCACGTTCATAGACCATTGCCCGCCACCAGGCCGCTTTCAGGTTGTTCTTCAATTCTACGCCTAACGGACCATAGTCATAAACCCCCTGCATGCCGCCGTAGATATCGGCATTCTGAAAAATAAAGCCACGGCGTTTACATAAGGAGACCAGCTGGTCCATTGTCTTTGCAACCATTTCGAAATTTCCTCTTTATTAAAACTAGTAAAAAATTAACTTCTTACTTGTATAATAATAAATTCCAAAAAGCAAGCGGAGATAATCAAAAATGCAAAATAATAAGACTAAAGTCGCTCTGATTTATGACTTTGACGAAACCCTGAGCACTCAGTATATGCAGGACTTTTGCCTGATTCCGCAATTCGGGATGACGCCGGACGAGTTCTGGGCCAAGGCCAACCAATGGTCGCGTGAAAACGGCGCCGACCAAGTGACCGGCAGTATGTATTATTTTATGAAAACAGCCAAAGAAATGGGCATTCGCCTGACGAAAGAAAATCTGAAGGAATGCGGGAAAGGCGTGATTTATTTTCCCGGCGTTCTGGAATGGTTTGAGCGGATTAACCGTTTCGGCGCTTCGCTTGATTTGGAAATTGAACATTACATCATATCATCAGGCTACGAAGAGATTATGGCCGGAACCGAAGTCAGCAAGTATTTCAAAGATATTTTTGCCTGTTCTTATGCCTTCGGCGCTGACGGCACTCCGGTTTGGCCGGCACGGGTCATCAATTACAGCATCAAAACCCAATATCTCTCCAAAATCAACAAAGGTCTGGGCAAAAACGATGACGTTGCAGTAAATGAATTTACACCCGATGAAGAACGCCCCATTCCGTTCAAACGGATGATTTATTTCGGCGACGGAATGACCGACATCCCGTCAATGAAACTGACAAAAGAGCGCGGCGGCAACGCCATTGCCGTATATGACCAAAGCGCGACCAGTAAACAAAAAGCTCTGCGGCTGCTGGTTGACAACCGTGTCAACTTTGCCCTGCACGCCGATTATCGGGAAAATCACGAATTGGATCAGGTGGTTAAAACCATTCTGGACAGGATCGCCACGGAAAGAGACCTCGACATTCTCAAGGCTCGCGAAGAAAAGAAAAAACAGCTGCTGAAATAAAAGTGAAAACCTTTTTTGCAAAGGCAAAGAAAAAAGTCTTGCAATAATAAAAATTTTAGCATAAATATAAGCCTGCAGACGTTATTGATCTGCCCGGCAGCTTACCGGCCGGAACATATTGGGGTGTCGCCAAGTGGTAAGGCATCGGCTTTTGGTGCCGACATTCGTTGGTTCGAATCCAGCCACCCCAGCCAAACTTGACAAGAGCCTATTTTAGCCAGTGCTAAGATAGGCTTTCTTATTGAAATATCTACATTTTTACCGTCTAATAAAATTTCCGAACAAAGTAATTTTAAAACCTGTTGTTTTTTGTCGTTGTTCAGAAAATTCCATATCTGGTCTGACATCAAAAGCAAGCCAGCCAAGTATTTGAGCGTTATCAGACCTTGTTTAGTCAGATGACTATAGTCGGTTAATCGCTCTTCCAGTTTTTTCTTATCCTGTCTGTATTCGGTTAGTTTTTTGGTATATAAATCCTGTGTAATACTGCCTTCCGTAAACAGGTCTATCAACCTGCTTTCCTTTTCTGCAAAACCGGCAATCTGCCTGTCCAATGCCTTCTTGGCTTCTATTTCCATTTTATGGTCTTTGTAAATTTCTTCATCCAAACAGGCAACCAATTTCTCGACAACGCTTGTAGGCATGTTTTTAAACGTTTTTAATGCCTCTCTCACTTTTTCAACCCCATTTTCCTCTCTCGTCCGATAGCCGCCGCATTGCGGACAAAAAAGGTATTTATAAACGATTTTTTCTCCGCCCTTCTTTTTCGCCGAATGTACATTGATGTCGGTTGAAACAACACCACCGCATTTTTTACAGCGAACCAATCCTTTGAATACATATTCATGCTTCTGCACCTTATGATTTGCCTTACCTTCCAAAATTTCCTGACACCGTTCAAACGTATAGCTATCCGTCAGCCGCGGATAACAATGCGGATAATATTGCCCGCCACTGAACATCTCCCCGACATAAAAACGGTTGCTTAATATTCCGCGGATAGTCTGCTTATGAAGTTTCTTGCTGTTTTTCATCTTAAGCCCCAAGTCCGCGGCTTTCCGCGTTATCTGTTCAAGGTTATAAGTGCCAATCGAAAATTCTTTAAACAACCGCGTAATGATGAAATGGTTATTTTCATCCAGCACAATATCGCTGTTACCGTTAGCATCCTTTACATTTTTATATCCGACTGGTGCGTGATGTGGCCATTTTCCCTCTTTACGCATTTTTTCAAAGCTGCGTATTACATTATCACTCATCGTGTCTGTTTGCGACTGCGCAACTGTAATCCGAAAGTTCCACATCATCTTCTCATGAGCTTTGGCATTTTTCGCCATAATTGCTTGTTCCGTCTGAAAATGAATTGCAATTTTTTCTTTTTCAATCAGCTTATTCAAAACATCATATTCCTTGAAGCTTCTTTGCAACCTATCAACTTTGTCACAAACCAAAGCAACCGGATTTTTATATTTTTTTATAAAATTTATCATATTATAAAATTCTTTTCGTTCACCTCTGGTCGAACTTTCAACAACGGTAAACTGCTTAATAATTGTCAACCCTTGCCGAATACAATAATTCTTTACCCGGTCTTCCTGAGCATCAAGCGAATAACCTTCTTTCTGCTCTCTGCTTGATACTCGTATCCATAAAACGGCATGCTTTATATTTTTATCATTCACAACTTTTGCGGCTTTTCTTCCCATTTTTTTACCTCTTCATATTAGAATTACACTTTAATTTTAAGATTCCTCATTTTGACGGGTCAAGGAAGGCCGGATTTATTATCCAGCCTTCTTTGTCCTGATTTGCTTTATGCTGCGACCTGCACCTCCATTTCCTTGTTGGCAACTCTACCAAGTTCCCTGTCTAATTTTTTTTGCACCTCAGCAAAAACATCTTCATTCACCAACCTTTCATAACCATGTCGATATAACTTTCCACCGCTTTTCATCTGTCCACAATAGAAAGAATTGCGCAGCATATGAATTAATGTTCTTAGACTGATTAAACTACCAGTCGTTGTATACAGAGGTAATGATTGAGCAATTTCAAGCAACTTTTTGATGCTGATTTCTGACTGCAAGTAGGTATCAAATAAAAACTGAACTTTGCCAGCCTGTTCATCCGGCAGAATCCAAGGGCACCAACTTGGACGGCAATTTTTATATCCTATCGGTGCCTTGCCAGGGTAAAAGCCATTCTCTCGCATCGTTTGCATTGCCTTTTTTGTCATGTTTGATAATTCTGCAGAGAAACGTTCGGCTTCTGCTATAAGCATCCGGTAATCATATACATCATCCGCCGTAGAAAACGGAGTAATTATCATGCCTTCTTTAACAAAATGAATTTCTATCTTGCCCGTTTTCACTAAATCGTCCAATACACTTATATGGTTAAAGCTTCGTGCCAGACGATTAGATTCCGACAGAACCAAAGCTACTGGTGCCACTTTTACTTGCTGGATTAAATTCAATATCTCATTAAATTTGGGACGTCTTTTAGTAAAGGCGCTTTCAATTGCTTGCTTATTTTGTATGACTTCAAAATTCTTACTTCGGCAATACTCTTTACAGATAGCTTCCTGTTCAGAGAGAGAGTTACCGATATTCTGCTTTACAGAAGAAATTCGACACATAATTATTGCATCTCTAGCAAAGTTCATCTTTATTTCCTTTTGTTAAAGTTATGATTTGATTTTCATTAATAGCCGCGGTTATGCCGTCCAAATCCGGCTGCAGCCAGTTGTTTTGCGGTTCGAGCCGGTTAATCAGCCGAAACAGCTCATAAATTGCCGGTGAAAAAGAGTTCCCCGCATGTAGCCGCAGTTCTCGTTTGCCCATCGTCTTCAGTATCGTTACCAAACCGACAAGCTGCAGGGCTTTTAGAAACTTATATTTGGCATCCAGCAGACGTTTGAATAAATCCGCTGCATTTTCGTCACTTAGTTGCTGGTATCTGACTGCCACCAAAATTTCATTCCAATAAACCAGCGTAACAGCTCGGCAAATTTGGCTGCTGAAAAGATTTTGAAATGTCAGCTCTGGAACTGGAATCCCCGCTTTGCTGATGGCTTGGCGGATATTCTCGGAATTACCTAACTGAATTTCGATCCGTAAATATTGGTTTGATCCTAAGGCTGCCAAATCAATCGCCTGAGCATTTTCGGAACTGACAGCCCGACTTTTGCAATACCCGGCTTTTTGAATATCCCTGAGTTTGTCATAAATAACGACATTCCGGTGCCGGGCTAAGAAATGCAGCGAATGCCCTTCATTTCGGTATGACACCTTGGTACAATCGAGCCGGCGGCTGATGTCAGCTTTGTTCAGATATTGTAAAATCACACAGGGTGCGACTTTAACCAGAACATTCTTACCATAATCAATCCTTACAACTTGTGCTGACCGCAACACTTGAGGCGAAACATCAACCCCCATCTCGTAAATCCGTAAAGCCAAAATGCTGATGACATCTTCAAAGTCGGCATCGCAAACTTCTTCCAGATTGTTGGGCGGAAAATGCAGAAGTTTCGGTGCGGAAAATTCAATTTTCAACTTAACGCTGAAACCTCCGTGCCGCAGTACGCTGCTTAATGACAGCTTAGGGTAGTAATGCTGTTGCAGCTCTTCACGCGTTGCGAAGTTATAGCAGGTCACAGCCTCCGCCCCTTGCATATCCCAGAGGATTTGCGGATTAGGCTTAAAACGCCCAAGCTCTGTTATTGTGATGTCCGTGTAATCAACCAGCAAAACGCAGGTATCACAGACATTCTTCTTGTTATTTGTGCTCATTTAAAAATCTCCTTTTATTTGAGCTGAAATTAATGTTTGTAACTCAGGATTTTCCTGAACGGCCTCGTGTAATATCTTCAACAGAGCAACAAGACTTTTGCCTGCATCGACAGCTTCATCCGCCGTCAAGTCAGGACAACACTTCAAAATCTCGTCATTTAATGCTTGGTAATTCAAGACAAAGCTCTCCGTTGATGTTAATTACGGGGGGCTCTTTACAAGATGATATTCTGAAAATTAACTGTATTTAGAAAAAAAAGATAAAAAAATCCTATAAATTTACATAATTACAAATAGTTATGTGTTTTATTTTTATAGGATAAGATATATATTTTAATATGATAACAGGCATCAAAAAATACTCTTTCATAAAAGAAAGAGTGTTCTCCAACTAAAGAAATGCTTTAGGGCCTTTTCTTTAGACGCTCATCCAATGGATAAAAGGCATCTCGATTCTTACATTCTGGACTTGTCTTATACAAATTCCATGTAGCATATGTATTTGCCAACACTTTTAACATAACTTGTAATAGTGCACTATCGCTTTTTTCTAACAAACTCATAATTTTCCCTGTAGTACTTGTTCTCTTTGGATATAATGATATTATGAACTCATCAAACTGATAATCTAAAGCTTCAGACAACGACATTAATGTAAGTAGACTTGCATCAACCTCGCCTTTTTCAATCTTGTAAATTGTATTAACATTCACATGAGATTTTTGAGCTAAGAGCTGCAACGAATATTTCTTTCTCTGTCGTAGTTCCGCTAATTTTGCCCCAATTTTCTTTACTCGACCGATATATCTCTTTTTACGATATTCTCTTTGTTCTGATTTATATTTATTTGTCATTTTATTGCCTTGCTTTAATGTTTATAAAATAGCAAAAACCGTTTTCCTTTCAGAGTCAAATTATTAGAAATATTTCCCACAAAAAAACAGCCCCGAATAAAAAATATCCGGGGCGGCTTCGTTTGGACTGTTTAACTCTTAAAATTTATATTTAGCGTTAATCAAGCCTGTATGGTCTTGATAGTCCTCACGGAATTTTCCTTCATAACCAAGCGAAAGTTCGACATTGTCATTAACTTCCGCAGTTACACCGGCACCAAATTCCATTCCGAAACGGTCAAGAGCTTCCCCTTCAACAGCATAAGCCGAACCATTAGCCAAGGTTACGACAGAATTAACGTCATCGTTCATCAAGTCGTATGTGGCGGCAATTCTAGCTTCTGGCTTAATATTCATACCGTTAGACAGCTCAAAATTTTTGCTGACTTTGGCACCAATGACACCGGTCAAAATATCGCTGTCGTTGGCAGATACACGTTGGTCGGCAGAATCTTTATAAGCGTCCTGCTTGATATGAACGTAACGCAAACCGGCTTCCGGTGTAATGCCTAAGCCGTTGACATTCATATCGTAACCGGTCATTGCCTGCAAACCAAAGGTTTCGACATCGTAGTCAGCTTTGACACCTACTCCGGCGACACTCTTGCTTTCTTCATAATCAGACCAGCCATAGGTCGCAATACCATTTACATACCAGTTGGACGGTTTATACTCACCATACAGGATGGCCGTATGTGTATCAACATCAGTATCACGCATGAAACCATCAATATCGGTGTTGGTATAAGCGTAACCAATACCGATCTTAGTATCATCGGTTACAAACTTCTCGGCACCGAAGGCAATACCGTTAGAATCTGCATCAAAACCCTTCGCCTTGGATGTATCGTCCAGTTTGGATTTGTTGAACAAGCCCTGAACCCACATTGCACCGCGTTTGAAGATATTGTCGCCGGAAGCCATACCTTCGCCACCTGTTGAGATTGAACCACCAGTTAAACGGGTTGATACGGCACCGAAGACCTGATTAGCTGTTTCTGTCTGTGTCTTTTGAACCATCGGTGCAACTTCCGGAGCTACGGCTGTTAACGCATCGACATAGGCTTTCTGCTCGGCAGCATTTGTGCTGTTGGAAAGCTGTGCCAGTTTTTCCGTAACTGCGGCAGCAACCGGAGAGCTGGTTGAGGCACTGACGCTGTCCCATGCCTCGGCTGTTCCGGCATTATTGGCAGAACCACCGGCATCAACTACTGCATCTGTGGCAGAACCGACAGAAGTAACATCAAAAGTTCCGTCGCCATTATCGATAAATTCATAACGGGAATTTTGGCTCAGGCTGGCAAACTTACCTTCGATTTCTACCGTATCGGAATCTTCACCATTAAATAATTTTAAGGTTGTTGTTTCACCTTTGGCCAAAGCGGCTCCGTTTAAGGTCATATTTAAATTTGTACCGTTTTCGCTGATATTAACGTAATTGGCGTGGATTTTACCATAAGTGTCTTTATCGGTTACGGTAAAGGCTAAAGTCGAATTGTCTTTGAAGTGAACACCTTCACCGGAAACGGCTTTTTCACCGCCGGAATGTAAAGCATTTGTTCCTATATCAAGCGTTGCACCTTCGCCGACAATAACGCTGGAAGCGCCGCCGTTGATTTCCTTATCATAAACCATGGTGCCTTTTTTAATTTCAAAAATATCCAAGCCACCGATTTCACCGGAAACAGCTTGGCTTAAGGTATGGCTGTCTTCAAAAATCAGGCTGGCAGCTTCAACATCACCGTCAATCTGAGCACCGGAATTTTGAAAATGAATTTTGCCGCGGTCATCACCATTAATATTGGCACTTAACGTTCCGGCCAGATTAATTTTTGAAGTGTTGTCATTCATTGTTATTGTGGCTTTATTACCAAAGGTTACAACATCAAGGTCAGAATTATCTAAATCCGGCTCATTAATTTTGTAATTTTCATAAGCAAATAAGGTTGCTCCCTCTTTAATATCCAGAGTTGCATCACCTCTTAATTTAATAGAGGTACCAAAAATAACATTACCATTATCGTAAACATCATTGGCAGAACTGCCAAGACCTACGCCGCCTTTAACATTTATCACGCCGCCGCTGATATCTGTTGTGCCTCCGGCATAGCTTGTGACGGTTCCTTCGACTTTTTCGGTATCTCTTCCGACAGAACCTATTTGCGTTTGGCCGTTTGCGTTAATTGTACCGCCGGTCATGGTAAAACTATTATTCTGGCGAAGTTCCCCCTTATTAAGGTTGATTGTCCCTCCGCTGATAGTTAATTTGTTGGTGTCAATATCGCTGTCATTATTTAAATTAAGAACAGCATCTCCACTGATTTCTGTATTGCCGTTAAAAGTGTAAATGGTGGAATCGTTTAAAGATAAGTTCCCGCCGTTTACTGTTAAATTTTTTCCGTCAGGATAATTAAGGCTGACTGTAGAGCTGTCTTTAGCTGTAACATTACCGCCGGAAATTATTACATTGTCGGCATATTCACTTTCCAAAACTGTGTCTGAATTGATGGTTACATCTGCATAAGCATTGCCAGATATCGAAAGTGCCACCAATGCCGTTGTCATTAATAAAGATTTTCTCATATGATTAGAATCCCTTCTTCTTTAATTGCAATTAAAAGAAAACCACCTGTATTAGAGGTGGTCGGAGAGTTCATCAATCATATAGTCGTAAATGATTCTTTTAACCTTTAGAACCATATTCTTTCAGAGATAGTAATATGGTTCCTGAACATTCGCTAAAAGCTCCCCGACCATATTGCTATGTATCGGGGATATATTTACTGTCGGCTATGATGAGTAGCTGACAATATGACGATGTTATATCCAACACCGACGACTATAAGAGCCGATGAAAGCCCCGTACCACTAAAGGTACTAAGCCCAGAAAAATTCTGAACCTGAATTTATATTATAAAGCCTTTTGAAGACAATCAAGCTAAAAGTCAAAAACCCTCTGGAATTTTTATAAATAAGCCGATATAGTCCTTTTATAAGGGGCTTAACGTATGATAAAAGCATTAATAACATTGCTGTTTCTGACCGGATGCACAGCAATCAAGGTGCCGGCTGACTTTGTGTATAAAGAGGTTGAAACACGGGATTTTATCCTTGCCAGTTGGCAAAAGGTTACAAATCCGGCGGCTCCTTATAAAATATATATAGAAGGCGACGGTTATGCTTTTAATGCCCGAGGCAAAGCAACACAAAATCCGACACCTCGCGGAACCTTAGCTCGTGAACTGGCTTTTGGCGACAACAGCCCGAACGTAATTTACCTTGCCAGACCGTGCCAATATATTAAAAGTCCGATTTGTTCCAAAAGACATTGGACAACTGCCCGTTTCGCGCCAGAAGTTATTAATGCAGAATATGAGGCAATTAAAAATATTGTCGGTAACAATCCTGTTATTTTAATCGGATTTTCCGGAGGAGCACAGGTTGCTAGTTTGGTTGCCACAACAAAACTGGGGCTGAATGTCAAAAAAATTATAACCATTGCCGGAAATCTCGACCACTTGGCATGGACACAATATCACAATCTGCCGCCGCTTAATGAGTCGATGAATTTGGAAAGCTACCGCAAACAATTTGCCAAAATTCCGCAAATCCATTATGTCGGCAGTGACGATGAAGTCATGCCGCCGATATTGGCACGCGAATTTGTCGGAAACGATGATTTAATCATTGAAGTTGACGGAGCAAGCCATAATGAAGGCTGGGGAAAAATTTATAATAAAGTCTGGAGCGAAAGATGAAAAGAGCCGTATGCTTATTAATTTTCCTGCATTTATCCGCACCTGTTTTGGCTGCCGACAACTCAACCGTGGTTATGAATACCAAGACTTATATTTATCATAGCCCAACCTGTAAATGGGCAAAACGTTGTACCAAAAACTGTATAAAAACCACCAAAGACAAGGCAAAATCACAAGGTGCCAGACCTTGCAAAGTCTGTGGCGGATAAACTCATTATATAATCTAAGTTTTATAATGAGTCCTTATTTTTCAAGCATTACAAGACTTTGAGCCTGGACTTTTATTTTATACTCATTATAATTTATTACATAGTTTCAATAACATAATGAGTTTCAAATAAAAATGGCACTTAACAAACAAGCAAAAATCCTCACGCCAAAACAACAGGAACTGGCATTGAGTTATCTGAAACGGACAAGATATCCGCTCCGCAATAAAATTATTTTTATGCTCAGTTACAAGGCCGGATTGCGGGCAAAGGAAATAGCGAATCTGAGCTGGCTGATGGTTTGCGACTCGGAAGGAAACTTGAGCCGAGAAATTAACCTTATTAATAAGGCATCCAAAGGCAAGCAATCCGGCCGGATTATTCCTCTGCATAAAGATTTGGCTGTTTTATTGGCGGAATTGCTAAGCAAGCAACAGAGGGACGAGCATTTTAATTTGACGAATCGGATTATTACGACAGAGCGCGACAACAAAACCAGTCCGCAGGCAATCGTCAATTTCTTTTATAGTTTATATAAGGAAATCGGTTTTGAGGGGTGCTCCTCGCATAGCGGCCGCAGAACATTCATTACCACCGCCGCTAAAAATATCAGCCTTGCCGGCGGCACCTTAAACGACATCCGTATGCTAGCTGGACATTCCACCCTTGCCACCACCCAACGCTATATTGAATACAATACCGATGCCCAAAAGAAAATTGTGGAGATGGTTTAACAATTCAGGAGCTCTTTTTCTAACGCTTTAAAAATATCTTCACTTGAATTTAATTTTTTAAAAAATTGAGGCGGAAAAAAAGGAGGAATTTTTTTTCTCAATTCTTGCAAAGTTAAAGTATTCTTCAATTTTTGAATATTGGATAATTTCAACAAATAAATTACTTTTTTTTCATTAGTATATTCATCAAAAGCTCTTTTAGATATACACATTTGTTTGGCGTATTTCTTCCATGCCTGTTGAGGTGATATCTCAATTATCTCACTAATTATTGCTGACGATGAAATACATGAAGCTGGCATGGTTTTATAAATCCACAACCGAGTGCCTCTTTCTATATTCAATCTTCTAGTTCTAATTTCAAAAATTTTTTCACCTTTATCAATTAATGTAGCATATTGAGGATGTATAGACATTATAATATTAGTATGCATAAACTCCTCCTAACCTACATAAATCAATAAACATCTGGCTGGTCGTTTTATTAACAGAAATAAACCCATTCTTTCCAAGCCCTTTTTTCTTGAGCTCTTTAAGACGAACCATTTTATCAAAACGATAGAAATCATCAAAAGTCAATGCATGAACCTTATTATCAACAGCTATTGCTTCCAAATCTTTTTCTTCTAATACTCCCTGACGTTTCAATTTTTCAAGAGCATCTTGAACAGATAAAACTGCAGAATAAGTACATCGAGCAATACCAATCAAAGCACAAGTAGGTGACGACTCATAAAACATTACCAAATCACCTTTATGAACTTTACTTCCGGCTTTAGGATTTTTAAAATATGCTTTTTCTATTTTAATAAAAGCTGCTTTTCTTGAAAAATTAAATAGTGACAATTGGATTTTTGTTTCACTGCCTATAAGCTCTTCAGCATATTGAGGTTTAATAGGAATAATTTTTATATCGCGGCCTTCAGGAACAATTATAGATGGAGTAACCTTCGTTTCAAAATCAAAAAAATCATAATAAGATGAATTATCCCCTATCATTATTCCATTTGTTTTCAATTTCTTATATGAAGACAATTTCGATTTTATTTCCATATTTGTAAATTCTTTAAATTCTTCACAAAATTGGTTCCAATTTTGAAGAGCAATGATACCGTCACATATAAAACGTGAGTATTTGAAAAAATGCTCATCTTGAGAAAGAGAAAACCCTCTATCAGTCAACATTTTTCCTATCTCAATATCATCTTTGCCAATAAAAAGTGTCAAATATCTTGCTCTATCTTTTTTTAAGTATCTGAATAAACTTTCAATTAAATGGTCAAAGACTATAGAATTAGCTTTATTTAGTTCATAAAAAATATATGCAATAATATGCTCACCTTTTTTATGAGCAACCGACCATATAATCGTTGCAATATTTTCTTTATTGGAAGTGATGTTTAAGCCTTGATACTTCGTTAAGGATACTGACGAACGCTCAAGATTGTTTTTTTGTAAATAGAATTTTAATAAGGATGTATTTTTATCACTTATTTTTTCAATTTCAATTTTACCAGAAGCCATTTCTAATATTATATTATCATCATCTTCTATAATATCTTCATTATATACAAATTCCTCTGGAGATAGAATTTCCAAACCAAAATCCCTAAAAAGCTGTTTTGAGGATTTTAATATTTTATTATCTCTAGTAATAAAACCACTGCACCCATTTGTAATACAGCTAATAACATGATTTACATCTGAAACCATATTATCCTTATGCTTTGATGCCAAATCTATTTTTCCAAATATCAACTTCTCCACCAACGGAAATAATTGATTTTTATCCTCCTGAGTTGGTGTTGTTAAAACAGGCAATAATTTTACCATATCATATAATGGATCATTTTCTGAATTAAGATTCCGTGCTATTTCATTTTTAGCCTCAACAGAAACATAAACTTCTAAATTACCACATAAGCCATTCTTAAGAATTTTATCTACATAAGGTTTGTGCATTCTATGTTTAATAAAATCATTCAAAATATTTAAATCCAAACAATATTTATAATTACTGTTAATAGGATTAGACGTTGTAAAACTTAAATTATGACGATTTTCACTAAACGTTAATAGCGTTGGTGTATCTAAATCTAAAATTCTTATATTAATTTGTCTGTTTTTTACATTTCCACCTTTTTTTTGCCGAAAAGCCTTAAAGCCTAATCTATTATAGAACGAATTTGCAGCACTCAAATCATCAGCAACATTAGCTCGTATATGAAGAAAATTATGTTTTTCTCCCCATTTTTTTAATTCCAGTACCAGTAATTTGGCTAACCCTTGTTTTCTATATTCATTCTTAATAAAAGTCTGATTAACAGTTATTTTCAGTTTAGTCCATGCCACGCTAAACATAATATGTCCGGCATATGAATTGTCTACCAATAAAATCCATAAATTATTTTTATCAGAAAATTGTTTATAAACTGATTTAGCAAAAAAACCTAAAGAATCTCTATGTTTATCGGCTTCTTTAGCAACAGATTCAACATAATTTTGTGTTTGTTCTGACTTTTTTAATATAGTATAATTCAAGAGTACTATCCTCAAAATTGTATTTTATTTAACTATACTAATAAAGACAACATTAATGCAACATTTAGCTTATTTAATAAACAATTATTAAAAAGTAAGAACTAAAATATCTGCATAATTTTTAATTATTTTTATCTGCCCTTTCAAAAATAGTACCCAATACTTCAAGGTTTTTAATAGTGCCTTTTAATATCTTATTTTGCATTGCCCGAAGCGTATAAAAATTTTTGCTTTTGTTTGATTCCATAGTTTTGACAATCATTTCAACTTCTAGACCTGTATAGCATCGCATTATCCGCGTAAACGGATTGCTGAAATGCTTCAGCGCATAATTTAATGCCGTATTGTCCAGACAAATATAAAAGTCCTTAATCATTTTTATTATTTCCTTCTGCTGTTAATTATATAATAAAAATATTGAGCACTAGCCTTTTTCTATCGTCATCATCTGTCGCAAATCGTCATCCATACCGTTAATAATAAGATACATTTCTGCTAATTCCTGCTCGTATTTTTTCCTAAGGTCATAAACCTTGGTCAGCCAGACTGGAGAAGAGTTGCGTTTTTTGACGCAACTCTTTGATTTTTAAAAGCAATTTTCGGCCCGAACGATTTTGCGTTTTCATCCGTTTTATTATCCTCAAGGTCTTGGTTTTCCTCGTTTTGCGAGCCTTGTAAAAATTTGTTTCTTTTTTCGTAAAAATACGCTTTTTCAAACTCGCTGAACGGAAAATTCAGTTCATACGTCAATTCTCCTTCCGTCAATATCATTTCCTTAAAAACAAATTTTAACAACAGATGTTTCAGCTCAAGATTATCGGATTTGGCAAACACTCTTCCTGCCTGCGATGCAAGATTTATGAGATCTGATATCGTTGAAGTGAAGGAATTTCCCGTCTTTTCATAGGTTTTAATCTTCCTTCCCATACGGTCAATTTTGAGTTGGATTTCATTACGCTTGGTTTCAAACGTTTCTCGGTCAAGCTCTCCGTCCAAACGCAAATCAAACAAATTATCCAATTTTGCCTTCATTTTCTCCTGTTCCTGTCTTAGTTTTCCGATTTCCTGCTGACAGTATTGTTTTTCTGAAATTTCAGCATTTTTAATCTCTTCATACAACGGATTTATTAAGGAATCCGGTACTTTGATACGGTTTAGTATGGTTTCTATCGCACATAAAACATCTTGTTCCGGGATGTATCGCCTCTGCCCGGTTTTGGTGTAACAAACCACCCACGAATAGTATTTTCTTCTCAGTTGATCTTCGCAGGGACAAACCCTTCCCGTTCTTCCGCAGGTGATTAAACCTCTCAGTACAAACGGCTTTTGGCTGTATTTCAGCCCCGCGCCGTTATGATTGTTCAGGGCTTTTTGTTTTTGGCATTGCTCCCAAAGCTCTTGCGAAATCAGCGGCGGATAAACATGTTTGATAATTCCTCTTTTGGTTTTCATCTCGCCGTAATAAAAAGGATTGTCCAATATATAGTAGATACTGGAATTGACCAATTTTTTGCCGGCTCTGGTCTTAAGTCCCATTAAATCGGCAAAATGCACGGCTTCCAATATACTCATCTTGCCGAGAGCATAAAGTTCAAATATTTGCTTGATGATACCGGCTTCCGGTTCTTTGAGGCGAATATTATGCTTTCCCCGCTCTTCAACATAATTTTCATACCCGAGCGGCGCTACGCCGCATCTTTCCCCGTTTTTGGTTTTCAACTCCGTAGAACGGCGGACATTCTCGGAAAGCTGCAAGACATAGGCTTTGGCTCCCATGACCGAGAAATCCCAACGCATGATATCGGCTGAGGTGGATTTGCTGTTTAATATCATTCCTTCCCGATAAAAATGCAGCTCAATCTTGTCTTGGCGCATCAGTTCATCAAGAAGCACGCTTTCTTTGAAACTTCTTTGCACCCTGTCAACCGTATCGGCCACAATCGCTATGGTTTCCTTTTGTTTCTTGCAAAAATTTATCATCTCCATAAAACGCTTACGTTCGCCGCGGGTGGAACTTTCAATAATTTCAAAGCGCTTGATAACATCAAGCTCCCTTCTTTCGGCATATTCTTCCAAGCGTTTACTTTGAGCGCGCAGGCTCAATCTCTCTTCCTGCATTTTGGTTGATACGCGTGTCAGTATGACGGCTTTCATTTTCTTTAATCTCCTGTTTGATTGATAACATACACCTTGCAAAACCCATCAGGTTGCGAACACCTTGTTTCAGTTCTTCCTCGGTTTTGGGGACGGACGCAATGTTTCTCAATGCTTCGGTTAAACTTATTGTCATTTTATCTTTCCCTTAATCGAACTCAATCTAATATATTGTTTTGTCCTGGTTTTATTGCAAAGGGGCTTATTTTTGATAAGCCCCGGACACTTTTAATTAAACCCGTTCAGAAACATATTGATTCTGTTCGTTTTGGCGGGCGGCTTCAGATTGTATGTACATTTCATGAAGCATCGGTTCAGCGGTGGCAAGCGTTCTCTGCCTTGTTTCCTCTACTTTTCGGGCATATTCTTCCTGTCTTTCCTTGGCTTTTTGCTCGCGTTCGGCTTTTTTCTTATTTTTCCGGCGCTCGTTGGCTTCTTTTTTGCGCACCGCAGCATTATCAATCTCTTTGGCCAGAAAGTCGGTAATGTCTTCATTAAACTCACCGGCCTCAACACTGTTGTAAAAATCAAACAGAAAGCTTATTTTCTGCTGAGTATCCAGCAAATCCAACGAATAGCGGACAATGCGTTTGCCGCCCAGACGAAGCGTAAAAATTGAATTCTTTTCCGTATCAATAATCAACTTGTTCATACGGTTTTGCAAATTCCAGCTGTCTTCTTTGAAGTTTCTGATATTATCGGTCAACAGTTTCAAAATCCGCTCTTTGGCCGTTTCCAAGGTCAACTTGCCTTCGTCTTTTGAGGTTTCAATCTTAAAAGCGTTATATTTTTCCAAAAAGTTTTTCATTTTAATTTTCCTTTCAAAAATAGGGTTTTCATAAAAAAAGAGCATAATAATTCCGTATGGCGCTTTGGTACTTCCTCCGAGCCATTGGAGTTAAATGTTTAATTTTGTTAGAAAATCAGTTAATTATGGCAATCTGTCACATAAACCACGTCATCGGCGGCAAACGGACAGCGCTTTTCGGTTACGTAATAAAAATCTCCGGCCGCGGAAATAAAGGCATAAACACCGCGTGGGTCGGCAATGACATCTTTATAGCGTCTGATGCCTTTGATGACAAAGCTGTCAAAATGGGTTGATACTTTTTCATAGATTTTGTAGTCATCTCCAAAAGCAAACCCGTGCTGACGCAAAATGCCATCTTGCTCATCAACGGTTCGGGCTTCGTCGGTATCAATGCCTTCCTCTGCGGCAAATGCTGCAAAATCGGCATAACGCGCAAGCTTCCAACATCCGTATTGATGAACCGCTTCGTCCGCCACCGGCATAAATCCCTGCAATTTATCCAGCAATTCTTCCGGCGTAAAATCGGCGGTTTTGGCAACCAGTCGGTAATGCATGACTTTTCTCCTAGCAGGCAAAACGGGCGGCGTTGAGAAGATTTTTTAAGTTTTCGGCCTCTTTTTTGAAACGATATTTTTTCAGCAAAGAAGCGATAATGTAAGTTAATATGGTCATTTTGTTTTCCTTTCGGTTTAATGGTTAAATTATGGCATTGCTGCCTGACACGGTTAGTATGAAAGAAAAACAAAATGCAAGTCAACAGATTGTTTTTCAAGGCTTTTCTCGAAACTCGGTTTTAAATGTATTTAAATGGATATATGTGGATATAGCGGGGTAAAAAGTTTTGTAAGATTTTGCTTAAAACCGGATAATTTTGTTTCAATCAGCAAAAGAATCGCAGAATCGGCATGATTTTATTAAATGAAATTAAACTTGTTTGCGATTATCCTAGCAAAAAAGAAAGTAGGAATTGTTGAGGGCGCATGGTGCATTTTAATTTCAAACAAGGACTTTTCCAGTCAAAAGACGAAATTTTGCAATATATCAGCGAGGACGGGAAAGAGTACATTCCGTATGATTATAATTTTGAAGAAGACATCGTGCCGGCCATCAATAACCTGATCCCCGGCAATGAAAAATTACCAATCCGACGGGAACTTAAAAACATTAAGGTATTTTTGCAAGGAAGTCTGGTCGGGCTTTGTTTTAAGGGATTTGATTTCGGCGATGTGGTTGCGGCCGGTGCTTTATTCAGCGCGACCGGCTCGCCGTATATCAGCGTTTTGTATTTTATCGGCTGCCGTTTCGGCGTTAATGACGGAATTGACATTCCACCGGCCGGTGTCGGATTTTATGACTGCGTGTTTGAAGAAGCTTACAATGTGCGCCTGCGAAACGAAACGCCGGACGCACCGATAGAATTTAACAATTGCGTTTTAAACGGCAGCTTGAACTTTGACGAGATAGATGCCCGCATTCCGGTAGAAATTGACCGCTGCGTGTTTAATGAGAACAGCCGGCTCAATATGCGACGTTTTAATAGCAGCGGTAACCTAGGTTTGTATCATCTGGAAATCAGGAACTGCCTGTTTAAGGGGATAGTGAATTTTGACGAGAGTATTGTTCCGGAAAAAAGCGTGTTGGAATATCTGACCTTCTTCCGCGAAGTCAGCTTCAAGGATACACAATTCAAGCCGGAAGTCAAAATACAAAATTTAAGCTTTGCGCCGTTTATCACTCAGACAACCAAGGATGGATTTAAGAGCTTTCTCACCGCCTTAAACAAAAGCGGATACGCTAAGGAAGCCAAGTTTTATGAACAAAACGTTGGTGTGGACGGCGTTGATACCAAAATCAGCAAAGACGAGTTTGACATTGCCGCGCGTTCAAACTGGCTCAACATCAAGCAAACAGCCGCATTTTTAGGGATTTCATACGCCACCTTGCTTGCCATGCGCAAAGAAGACAAAGCCGATGGTATCCGCCGCATTCCCTACATCGGCGAAGGCAAAAGCTCCCGATACTACCTCCCCCTCCTCGAAGCCTACAAAAGCAGAGATATAGATTTGGTTAATAAACTGGCAAAGGAGATAGAGGGGAAGTGAGAGATAAAAAGACATTAGGTTAATAAAATCAATCAAAACTTGCTTTTTATACTGTATTGAGTAAAGTAAAATAAATTTGATTAGAAATTAGGTGATAAGATGACATATGAAGTTAAAATAGAAAAAAATAAGATCTATTCCTTTATTAGAGATAAATGGCTTGAACTAACACCTGAAGAGCAAGTTCGTCAAGGATTTGTCTGTCATCTTATGAATCATTATGGATACAAATTAGAGCAAATGAGTGAAGAATTAACCGTTTCGAATACTTCACGAGGGCTAGGGAAAGCTCGAGCTGATATTGTCATTTGGAAATCAAAAGAAGATAAGATTGCCAGTAAAAATGCTTTTATTGTTGTCGAGTGTAAAGCAGAAAATGTTCGAATTAGAAAAGAAGATTATTATCAAGGGTGTAACTATGCCAGATGGGCCGGTGCCAAATTCTTTGTAACAAGTAACCAGAAAGAAACAAGCTTTTTTAAGGTTAATCAAGAAACAATTCCAACGGATCTTGATGAAATTGTAGATATTCCATTTGCTAAAGACGTGAATAATGAAAAGAAAATAGCAGAGACATTAAATCAGTTAAAGAAATTTGAAAGAGATGAATTTGCTAAATTGTTACAAAAATGTCATAATATTATCCGCAATAACGATAAACTCTCTCCTGAAGCGGCATTTGATGAAATTAGTAAAATTTTGTTTATAAAAATTCGTTATGAACGACAGAATAATTTAGGATTAAAATTTTCACAAGAAGAATTTGAAAAAGAAGAAAAGTTTTATGAGACAAATATTAAGCCTGGAATAACGAATGAAGCGGATAAAGTTTCTTATATGCAATACTTATTTCGTTTAACAAAACAGCAATTCAAAGCAGATAAGTTGTTTGAGCCAAATGAAACCATAAAAATAAGAGAATATAGCTTTAAACAAATAGTCAAAGAATTAGAAAAATATAATTTATCTAACACAAGTGATGATGTTAAAGGTATTGCATTTGAAAAATTTTTGGGAACTACCTTTAGAGGTGAGTTAGGTCAATTTTTCACACCGAGAACTTTGGTCGATTATATTGTCGGTTTGTTAGATCCCGAAGAAGGTGAAATTATATGCGATCCATGTTGTGGCTCAGGTGGATTTTTAATTAAAGCTTTTGAGTATGTGCGTGAAAAGATAGAAAATGATATCAAGCAACAAAAAGAAAAAGTAAAAGAGCAATTTGCAGATAATCAGAGTGCTTATAATACTCTAGCCACGCAGCTTAACGAAGAGTTGTCCATTACCAATCCGCGGGGAAGAATGTATAATTTGTCTCATAATTGCATTTATGGAACAGATGCCAACCCTCGTATGGCTAGAGTGTCTAAAATGAATATGATTATGCATGGAGATGGTCACGGTGGTGTGCATCATCATGACGGCTTATTAAATGTTAATGGTATTTTTGAAGAAAGGTTTGATGTAATTGTTACTAATCCGCCTTTCGGTTCTCAAGTTAGAGATGATGTAAAAATTACAACAGAGGATTTACAAGACCAAGAAAAAATTCAAGAAGTAATATACAATATTTATTTAGCAGGTGTTCCTTATACAATAATAGAAGATATAATAAAAGACCAAAAAACATTAGAAGATATACGAAAATCCTATCCAGAGCAATATAAAGTATGCAAGGAGAAACTTCAAGAATCTCTATTGACAGAAGACGATGTCGGTAAAGCAATTAATAAGCGTTTTGATATTGCTTCAAAGCTAACCGAAGTTCTTTTTATAGAAAGATGTCTGAATCTTCTAAAAAAAGGTGGAAGGTTGGGAATTGTCCTTCCTGATGGGGTTCTAAATGGAGCAAATTTACAGAAATGTAGAGATTTTGTTGAAGGTAAAGCTAAAATTTTAATGATAACTTCAATCCCACAAGATGTTTTTGTTGCAGCTGGTGCAACAGTTAAACCATCGTTGTTATTCTTTAAAAAATTTACGGAAGAGGAAGAACAGCAGTATAGTCAAATAAAGGATGAAGCAACTAAAGAGGTAAATACAACGTTTGCTACTCAAGAAAAAGATGCTCAACAATTGCCAACAAAAGAGAAAAAAGCAAAGCTGAAAGTGATTGCAGAGCAAAAAGCTAGTAAAATAAAATCCTTAATTAAAGAACGTTTTAATTATGAGATTCCTATTGCTAATGTTCAAAAAGCTGGAATTGATACACTAGGTAATGAGTGTGAAAATCAATTAATTGAAGTATTGCAAGAGTTTAAAAACTACCAATCCAACCATAAACTATGGGAAACACCGAATAAAAGAGAATATATTTATATTTTTGATGCAACTAAAATTAAACGCAAGGAAGTTGCATAATGGAAAGCATCTTTGAATTTTTACGATTGATTCAATCCAAGGATTTATTTTTTTGGGATGTAAAAACGCATTCTTGTAAGTCTATTAGTTCTCAATTTGTTGTTATAAAATTAAAAGATTATTTAGTCGAACAAAATAAAAAAGAGAAATTATTTAAGTATCCTGATAAATATTTTAAAATTTTGGGAGTCAATAATCAAAATGGTTTATTTGATGCATATGAAGAACAAGGAAAAAATATAAATCAACCATATAAAAAAGTTGAAAATGGCTGGTTTGCCTATAATCCATATAGAGTTAATGTTGGTTCAATCGGATTGAAATCTGCTCAACAAAATAATGAATATATAAGTCCAGCTTATGTAGTTTTTTCTTGTAAAGAGGCATTGTTGCCAGACTATTTAAATATAATAATAAAAACTAAGTTTTTTAATGAAGCAATAAAAGCTAATACAACAGGTTCTGTTAGACAAACATTAGGATTCAACAATTTATGCAATATTAGAATTCCGCTCCCTTCTATAGAAAGACAAAAAGAATTGGTGGCTCAGTATAATGCTTTGCTTAATTTAGCAAAAGATAGAGAAAATCAAGCAGACGCAATAGAACAATCCATAGATGATTATTTAATGACTGAATTAGGTATTGAAGATAATTTGATATCAACTAATAAAAACTTATTTCAAACAGTTGAATATAAAAATTTGAGTAAATGGGTTTTAGATGCAAGTTATAGCATTAGTTCCAAATACAAGATCTTTTCCTTTGACGAGGTTTGTTCTAAAATTACAGATGGAACCCATCAAACACCAGAATATGTTTCTCAAGGAACTACTTTTTTATCAGCCAAAGATGTTACTTCACAAGAATTATCCTTGAAAAATGTAAAATATATCCCTGAATATTTGCATAATCAGTTAAAAGCAAGATGCTTACCACAAAAAGATGATATTTTATTAGCTAAAAATGGAACAACAGGAGTGGCAGCCTTATTTACGCTTGATTATGAAGTTTCAATTTATGTAAGTCTAGCTTTATTGAGGTGTAATTTGCAATTAATATTACCCAAATTTCTGCTATATTATATTAACTCTAAATTTGCAAAGGAACAGTTTGACAAAGGTTTAATAGGTGTTGGCGTACCCAATCTTCATCTAAGTGTTATAAAAAATACTTTAATACCGCTTCCTCCGTTAGATGTTCAAAATCAAATCGTTGAGGAAATTACCTTGAGAAAAGAGCAAATTAAAAATCTTCGAGAGGAAAGTGAAAAACTGCGTTTGCAAGCTATTTCTAATTTTGAGAAGGAAGTTTTTAACTAATGCAATTAATATCTCTTTGGGTAGAAGATTTTAAAAACTTAAAAAATTTTACCATTAATTTTGAAAATCAAGAAAACTTGAGTATTATTATAGGTAATAATGGTAGCGGTAAAAGTAATATTTTAGAGCTCTTAAGCGGAGTTTTTGCTGAATTATATGAAGATAAAACATTTATAGAAAGTTCATATACTTTTAGATATTCAATAAATGATAATATCATTGAAATAACAAAAGACTATGAATATGGTGAGAAAGATTTTAAAACATATAAAGTTAATGGCCTTAATCAAAGTAAATTATTTCTCAAAACACAGACATTACTGCCAAATAATATAATCGCTCTGTATAGCGGAGAAGATGGACGTTTATATAAAACATATTATGAATACTTTGCAAATAATTATCTCCGATCCTTAAGCAAAATCTTAGCCCCAAAAAACAATATGGTTTATATTGATAAAAGGTATTGGGGAATCGCCTTACTGGCATTCATCATTAAGGCTCAAGAAGGTAATGAAGAAGCACAAAAATTTTTGAGGAAAGAGTTAATTATAGATGAAGTTTTAGATATTTATTTAGAATTTGAACCATCTAAGATAAAAAAATTGAAACATAACTCTCCTTTAGAGCTTTTTATAAGAAATATAAATCCTGGGAAATCTCCACTGATTAGTATGTCTATTGATTTTTTCTACCCTTATATAACTAACTATAACGCAGAAGGTATATTTAGCATACTATCTCAAGGAATAACAACAGGTGCTATAAAAGATGTATCAGTTGTATTCAATAACGACAATATACCATCAGAGCACATGAGTGAAGGTGAAAAGAAAAAGCTATTGGTTAAAGCTACCTTTGATATTGTCGGTACGGAAAATTCTTTGATTTTGATGGATGAGCCAGATGCACACTTGCATATTGTTGCAAAAAATTATTTTTATAATTTAGCTAAACAATCATCGCAAGAGCATCGAAGTATAGTCATTACGACACACTCTCCAACCCTCACAAATTGTGCCGAATCTAAACATCTTGTTATGCTATCTAAAAACAATGATGGTAGATGCGAAATAGTATCGGAATCTCGTAAAGAATGTATAAATAAATTAACAAATGGATTATGGACAGTCGTCGAACAAAATATTTTTATGAACTCCTCTAAACCATTAATATTATTTGAAGGTATGGATGATGTCATATATGTAAAACAAGCTATCACATATTTTTATACAGAATATCCACTTGATGTAGAAATGTTATATTTTGGAGGTGCTCCTAATGCTGAAGAATTTATAAAAAATTTAAAACAAATAGGTATTCCTGATAATAAGAAAATAATAGTTTTATTTGATAAAGATAAAGGTGGATTTGATGGAATAAGAAGCTGTTTGAAAGCATGTAGAACCAATGAGAATATCAATCTTGGACAGATAGATTGTAACGATAACCATATATATAAGAATAAAAATTTTTATTATTTGACTTATCCTAAGACGCAAAATTGCTTAGCTTCAGCAGAATTTGTTTTAGAAGACTATTTTACAATTACAACAAAGGCTAAATTCATAAAACAACAAATCAAGTCTGATCCTTATAGCATCAAAAGCTATAAAGACTTAGATGAGAAGATAAAAAAGAACATTAGAAAAAACATAAAATTTCTTACGGCAAACGAAATGGCTGGTTTCAAAACATTGTTAAATAAAATAAAGGAAATCATTGATGACGACAATATACAAAATTTAGTTGAAATTAACTAAACAAAAAGAGCGGCACCTGATATGTCGCTCTTTCTAGTTATGGATTATCATAACATTTGCCTTTCAAGCAATCTACCAATAATACGGATAGCAGCATTGATTGCGAATATTTTGTTTAGCTTGATAAATCAAGCATTCTGTTATGATGCAATTTGCCGTAATTAAGCATACATCATTAAGACTTCTGGCTTGAGTATAATCATAGCAAGTTTTTGCTCTTGATGCCCAAGACAAAGCCGTCAATAATTCTAACAATTCTTTCACCTCCTTTCGAAGATATAATTTCAAGCACGATCCACAACATATTGTATAAATACTACAATAGACATACAATATACAGGAACAACGATTGAAGGTCAAGATATTATGCTTCCTGATTTTAATTATTTCTTAGCTTCAATACCGTTAAATCCTCCGCTAATCTATCAGCCCTGGCTTTTTCTAGCTCATATTGTTGTTTGTAGTATTCGGCGTCGCGTTGGTAGTTTAGGACTTCTTGGGCGAGGATGCGTTTATCTATATTGCTTAAATCAACGCAAGAGATTGTCAGATAGGGCTTACCGGAGAGGTTTAACACTCTGCGGCCGCGGGTATCCGTTGATTTTAGAAGGTATCCCTCGCGGATCAGTTCGTTTACCATCACTTTAGCTGAATTAACCGTCAATCCGAGGGCGGAGGCAATTTTATCATTCCCCATAAAAAATGTATGGTTATTGTTGGTTTTGTATTTAATGAAATCCAATAGCAAACGTTTGGTTATGGATAGCTCAGCTTTGCTTTTGCTCATGTTTTCTCCTCATAAAATTTGTCTCACAAATATTTATTGAAGAAGAACGCCGGATTTTAATTTGCACAAAATCCCTGCCGGAAATCGTTATTTCCACTGGTGGAAGCTGTTATTTCCGCTGTCGGAAGTCGTGATTTCCCGAAATGGAAGCCGTTATTTCCGTTGTCTTTTGCGGAATGTGTTATGTGGCAAGGGATTGAGATTGATTTTAGAGGCTTATAATAGTATTATAATAGAAAATAAAATAGCTATTATAATAGACAGGAATTTAACAATAGCTCTTTTGTTTTTCTCTTAAAATAGAAAGAAAATAAATCAGTTGAGAGGAGTTTAGCTTATCAATAAAAAAGGAATGCAATTTAGGCATTCCCTCTAAAGACAAATTAATATGATGAGATTTATAGCTGTTTGCTACATAGGTATTTATCTCGCAAATTCCGCTTTTCCCGAATAAAAAAATCACCGATTTGCCGGATAAATATCTTTGTAACAAAAGACAAAGGAGATTTTTATGTTGATTTATAACTCAGAGAACGAATGCTACTCCAGATTTATCCCTATTGATCAAGCGGCTGAAATGCAAGATAAAATAAAGAAACTGGAAACGAGATTGCAAAATATGCCGGTTAACCCGATTGATCAGGCAGAATGTACGGATGAACTTGATATTGATGATGTTAACGCATTAAAGGAATTACTCAAAACGGAAAATTTTAATATCAATATGCCGATAAACCGCCGCCGTGCCAACTTGTTTTTGGCTGCCTGTTACTTTTGCTCCGATAAAGAACCTTTGGAATTTCTTATAGGACAAGGAAGCGAAATTAACAGAACGGATATTTTCGGTTACAACGCCATTATGTCTGTGATTTTGAACGAAAATATGGACGCTGAAACAAAATTAGCCGTGCTGCGAATGCTGATTGACAAGGGCTGTGATGTCAATTGGATTAATTGTCAGGGCAAAACAGCATTAATGTTGGCTTTGGAGCGTATAGAGCCCGATATTGCCAATCTTTTGCTTGATAACGGTGCCATTTTATATAAAAACTGATTTTATTTCAAACACTCTTCAATATAGGCCATGGCACTGAGCAGACTTTGGGTTGCGAAGGTTAGTTTTCCATATCTTTTATTTTGATGAAGATTATTAAGCCAGTACTGATAAATCTTTATCATTAAACTTTTACAGTCCCCGGCAAAATCCTGTAAATCGCTACGAATAACAGCATCATCATTTTCCTGTAAAATCTGGTAACCGGTGATTTTGTTATGGTTTTGCGCCAGAAAGTCGTCTAATTCCGCCTCATCGGCAAAGTTTTTATATCCCCTGCGGCTAGTTATCGTTTCAATCAATACCTTCATTTTACGTCCTTATGCTTTATAAGGATATTTATTAAAATAAAAAATATTTTAATTTGAAAATAAATTCGGCTTAGATTGACCTTTGTTTTGTTTTTTTGGCTTTGATATAAGCGACGATTAAAGAAATTATAACAGAAAGAAGTGCTAAAACAGCCAGACCAAACAGCAAATATCCCAACACGCCATCAGCATAACCAAAAATCAGATAACTTCCCATCATCGCCAAACCAATAATAATCATAAAATACGGTATCCAGCCGATTGCTGCCAAATAATACGTCGTCTTTGGATATTTGTTCATAACAAAAGAAATGAATTTCGGTGTTTTATTAAAGAGGAGCATTATTGCACAAACGATAAACAATAAAAATACAACATTGGAAATAAGCTCAAATCCCAATAAAGAAAAAGGAGTATCTAAAACACCATATATACCGCCCAATACCAGAGCTTCTTTTGACCATAATTTCATTGTTTGTACTCCTATTTTCTTTTGAATTTAGTTTAGAATAATATTCAATTCTTTATTTTTTCTTACGATTACCACAGCTTTCTCTATAGGCATTGATCCCGTGTGCTGTATGAGCTCCTAATGAAGATCCTAAATTTATATATTTAATTCCTTTTCCTATGATCGGTAATTTGGTTAGCATTTTATCAGCTATAGACGAACCTGTAGAAATAGGCTTTTCCACAGTTGCTTCCTTTCTGATTTTCATGAAGTTTTTAGCTACTCCTTTTGCCGAACAATCATTATTATAGCGAGATGTGCTCTGTTGTGAAACAGATGTTTTTCTAGGCATTTTAATTTCCTTTCCAGTAAAAATTAACTTAAGTGATAGCGCTATCATTATTTATATAGGTAATACAATATATTAAAATCAATAGTTGTTCTAATGTAAAATATATTTTTTTAATTGTATTTTGTTTAATTTAAAATAAATGATGATGAATCAAGGTATTAACATGAAAAAATGTTAAAAAAAGTGCTTGACTTGAGAATCCTGGCATGGTAACCCGGGTGCCATCTTTAAATCTTGGTTGATTTTGATGGAGATTCAAATGGATAGCAACAATTTAATGCAAGCACTTTATGCTATGGACTGGGAGCGGATTAAAGCCGAACTCAACGCCGGTGCGGATATTAATGCTCCTTATAACAAGCATGGTTGGACGCCTTTTATATGGGCATGTCGGGAATTTTATGAACCGGAAGCAATTGAAGCATTTCTGGCAGCCGGCGGTGATGTCAACTCCCTCAATCAGTATGAGGAAACGCCCTTTATCATTGCCGCCAAGCACCGGAGTTCGCCGCAGACATTGTCGGTTTTGCTCAAGGCCGGAGCGGATATCAACGCGCAGGATAAATTTGGCAATACCGCGTTTGTTTATGTCGTGAAACATTCGCTGGCAATGATGCGGCTTCGGGTTTTGGATTTTATGATTGATAACGGCGCCGATCCGAATATCAAAAACAAGCACGGCAAGACCGTTTGGGATTATGCCGCCGAACAGGAAGGCTTAACCGATTACCTCTGTGTCCGTTTGTTGGAGGAGAAGAGCGATGAGTAATGCTGCCCGAATTGCCGCGTTAAACGATGCTTTCAGAGCTAATCCTGTGCTCGGGACATTTGTTTTAACCGCCGGTATCCGCAACAACAGTTCTGAAAATATTGCCAACATTATAAGCAAAGTACGCAATTTTAATGACTTTAACGAAGGTAACAATCCTTATGGAGAACGGGACTTTGGGGCATTTGACTTCAAAGGGCAGAAAATCTTTTGGAAAATTGATTATTATGACCGCAATTTTGAATTTGCTTCACCGGATGCTGCCGATCCGACGGTTACCAATCGCGTTTTAACCGTTATGTATGCCGACGAATACTAGGAGGCCGCTATGGAATATGATGTTATTTGCAGCGAAAGCATAGACAAGCTGGTGGAGTACGTGAACGTGTATCTTCGGGACGGCTGGCAATGCCAGGGCGGTATCGGGGTTTTAACCCAAGGGTTAAGTTACAAAGTATTTTATCAGGCGGTTGTGAAAGGAAAATAAAATGACTAATGGTGAGTTTGTGGATGATAAAAAAATCAAAGATATTCTGACCTATATCAGCGGGATGAAGCACGCCGAGCAAATCCGGATGATGTTTTTGTGCAGTCTGAACGGTATGCGCTCCATCAATTTTGCCTACTTGCAGATTAAAGACGTTTTTACCGACAACTTCAAAATCAAAGACGTGATTTGCCTGGATTACGACAAAAACAAAGGCAAAAACAAATGCTCCTACTATATGAACAGCCAGATGAAGAAGGAATTTTGCGAATATTTGAAGTATTTGCAGCGGAAATGGAAAGACAGACTGACACCGGAGACTTATTTGTTTACGAGCCAAAAGCTCAATAAGCCCTATAACCGCGCCAGTATCAGCCGCCTGTTTGCTTCGGTTTACAGGAAATTCAACATTCAAGGTGCGAGCCACTTAGGACGCCATCTGTTTGTTTCCAAACTGGTTAATTCCGGCGTGAATATCTGCATTGTGCAGAAACTGGCCAATCATAAGAACATCAGCACCACGCAGCATTATTTTAATTACAACGACCAAATGCTCGCCAACACCGTGGAAAACATTAGGGTGTAGAGAATTTTTATTATAAAACTGTAAAAAAATGTGCTTTCTTTAACATTTTGATTGCTTTAAACTTTCGATAGAATGATACTCTACTTAAGTAACTATTGGCGGAGAATTAAAATGACAAACTATCCAAGAGGATCTGAATGGCGTAGATGGGATTTACATTTTCATACTCCATCTTCATATGATGTTAAAGATAATGTATCTAACCAAGATATTGTAAATTGCTGGAAACATAATAATTTGTCTGTTGTTGCCATTACAGATCATAATAACATGGATACAACTAGAATTAAAGAATTAAAGTCATTAGCGGAAATCGAAAATATTACTGTTCTTCCAGGAATTGAATTTTTATCAGATGCTAGAGGAAAAGAGCCTATACATTTTATAGGAATATTTTCAGAACAGATTGATATTGATTATGTATGGGGGCAATTGTCCAATTGTACAGAATTAAAAGCTATTAAAGCGGAAAATAAAGATATAAGTAAGGTTTATTGCAATTTATTTAAGACTATTCAGTTAGTTCATGAACTTGGTGGAATAGTTACGATACATGCTGGCGGTAAATCCAATTCTGTTGAGAAGATAACGAATGCACTTCCTCATTATACTGCCGAAAAAGAGGATATTTTTAATGTTGTTGATATATATGAAATAGGTAATTTAGAAGATGTAAATATATATAAGGAAAAAGTCTTTTCTTCTATGGGGCAAAAAGCTTTAATTTTATGTTCTGATAATCATGATATATCTAAATATAAATTGAAATCTCCATTATGGATAAAAGCTGATGCAAATTTTTCAGGATTGAAGCAAGCCTGTTTAGAAACCGAGCGCATATTTATTGGCGATGTGCCAACATCACTAGATAGAGTAAGGAAAAATAAGACTAAAATCTTGGATAAGTTATTTATAACACACACAGATGCATACACTGGTTCTCAAGGAGAATGGTTTAAAGATATTTCTATTGAGTTTAATCCAGAAATGACTGCAATTATTGGAAATAAAGGTTCTGGTAAAACGGCTATTGCAGAAATAACAGCCCTATTATGTAATTCAAAAAAAGAAGAAGATTTTGTTTTCTTACATAAAGATAAATTTAGAAAGAAAAAATTAGCATCTAATTTTAAAGCTAAATTATCTTGGTCAGATGGCTCGATAACCAATGAAAAAAATATTGGAACATCAGTAGACTTAAATCAGGAAGAATTAATACATTTTGTTCCTCAAAGAAGTTTTGAAAATTATTGTAATGATGGTGATAAAGATTTTAGAAATGAAATTAATAATGTCGTTTTTTCTAGAATGAGTACCGAAGCAAAGTTAGGATTTAGCAGTTTCGAAGATTTAAAAAATCATAGAAAAAAAGAAATTGATGCCCAAAAACTTGAACTATCAACATCTATACAATCTTTAAACAACGAAATAAAGAAATTAGAAGAAAAAAACGATATAAATTATAAAAAAAGTATAGAATCTTCTTTAAATCAAAAAAGATTAGAATTGAATGAACACAATAAGATAAAACCTGAAGAAGTACAACCCCCTGCTGATTTGAATACTCCCGATTATCAAAAACTGGTTACTGATAAAGCAATTCTTGATGAGGAAATTCAGAAAGAGGAAGAATTAAAAATAAAAACATTAAAAAAAATAACAAATCTAAAAATTATTGAAGAAGCAATATCGAACTTAGAATCATCTTTAACAGAAAAAATGACAAAACTTCAGCAACAACTAGATGAATATGATATCAAACTAAGTTCGCTTTTTAGCTACCAGACAAATAAATCTATTTTGATGGCTAAACTTCAAGAGTTTAATGATGTTATTAAAGAAATAGATAAAAAAATCAAGAAGGCTGAAAATATAGAAGAATGTGGTGAGTTGATTAAAAAAGTTAATGTAATTAAGATTAAAATTGATGAATTTAATGCAACCAATCAAGGAAGACTAACACAATATCAAAAATATCTTCAAGAGAAGGAAGTATGGGATGTTAAACAGAAAACATTAACAGAACAAAAAAATAAACTAGAGCAAACTTTAACTTATATTGGTGATTTTAAAGATTCTGAACTTTTAAATGATATTAAGGAAAAGAGAAAAGAACGGTTAGATATTACGAAGAAAATATTTGAGTGTTTTCAAGATGAAGTTAAAATTTATTCAGATTTTAAGAAAGAAATTGTTTCTTTTATTGAAAAATATAGTGAAAACATGAAAAATTACAATGTTAGTATAGTTTCAGGAATTTTTGTAGAAAGTGATTTTACAAAAAACTTTGTTGATAATTACATTGCCAGTAATGTAAATAGTCCGTTTAGAGGGATCGAAGGAACTAAAAAAATAAAAGAAATTTTGGATATGTGCGATGCAGATAAATGGGAGAGTATTGAGGCAGCATTGACAGAAATTCAAAAAGAATTTGATACTGCAAACTCAGATAATAAATGTTTTCATAATATACTAAAAAAAGACAAATATAATGAGCTTTTTAATTGTCTATATAATCTTGATTTTTTGCAAGCACGATATTCTCTGAGATTATATGGAAAATCTCTAGAAGAATTATCTCCGGGAGAACGTGGTAGTTTATTATTAGTCTTTTACTTATTGCTTGATGCCAGAGATATTCCTCTTATTTTAGACCAACCAGAAGACAACTTAGATAATGAAAGTGTTGCTAATATATTAGTACCTTTTATTAGGGAAGCTAAAAAAAGACGTCAAATTGTGATAATAACTCACAATGCTAATTTGGCGGTAGTTTCTGATGCCGAGCAAATAATTAGGGTAAAAATTGATAAACAAAATAACAACAAATTTTCCTTTGCGAGTGGTTCATTAGAAAGTAATATAGTAAATGATGTAATTGATGTTTTAGAGGGAACGCGTCAATCGTTCAATAAAAGACATGATAAGTACGATATTGCGGGGAAATAACTTATGAAAAGATATAAAGATATAAATGGAGATTCTGGCGTATACGGATATGAAATTGGAAACGACTATATAATAGTTCAATTTAAAACAGGTGCATTATATACTTATTCCTATTCAAAGGCTGGAAAAGATAATGTTGAAATGATGAAAAAATTGGCCGAATTAGGAGATGGCTTGAATTCTTTTATCAACAAATATGTAAAACAACTTTATGATTAAGGAATAAAAACTATGCCTGAGATAAAATGTCCCAAATGCGGAGAAGTTTTTACGGTTGATGAGTCCGGTTATGCTGCGATTATCGGCCAAGTTCGTAATGCCGAATTTCATAAGGAGTTGCATGAACGTGAAGCACAGCTTGCCAAAGAAAAGGAAAACGAACTTTCGCTTATTAAAACTCAGGCGAAAATGGAGCAAGAACAGTCTGTCTACGCGCTTAAACAAGAAATTGAGCGTTTGAAAGCTGAAATAACCACGGTTGCCAAAGATAAAGATATTGAAAAAGAACGTTCCTTAAATAGCCTTAATCAAGAAATTGAACGTTTAAAAGCGCAAGTTCAATCCAATGAACAAGCCAAAACTTTGGCAGTTGCTTCAGCCGTTAGCGAGAAAAAAGATGAATTGGTTGAAAAAGACAAGAAAATTATGCAACTTGAAAGCCAACTTAAAGAAGCTGAAAAAGACAAGCAACTTCAGGAACAATCCTTAAAAGATAATTTTGCGGTTCAACTCAAAGCCAAAGATACGGAAATTGCTTTTTATAAGGATTTGAAAACACGCCAATCGACCAAAATGGTTGGAGAAACTCTGGAACAACATTGCGAAATTGAGTTCAATCGTTTGCGAGCTACGGCTTTTCAAAATGCTTACTTTGAAAAAGATAATGATGCCAAAACAGGAAGCAAGGGCGATTATATTTTCAGAGAGAGTACGCCCGAGGGGATTGAATTTATATCCATTATGTTTGAAATGAAAAATGAGATGGATACCACGGCAACCAAACATAAAAATGAGGATTTCTTTAAGGAACTGGATAAAGACCGGAATGAAAAGAACTGTGAATATGCAGTTTTGGTATCTTTGCTAGAATCTGATAATGAACTTTATAATACCGGAATTGTTGATGTTTCGCACCGTTATCCCAAAATGTATGTTATCCGTCCGCAGTTTTTTATTTCAATGATTACATTGCTTAGAAATGCAGCTTTGAATTCAGTTCAATATCGCAAACAATTGGCGGAATATAAGAACCAAAATATAGATATTTCCAATTTTGAAGCGGAAATGAACGATTTTAAGGAGAAATTCGGGCGTAATTATCAGTTGGCAAGTGATAAATTCCGTAAAGCTATTGAAGAAATTGATAAAACGATTGATCACTTGCAGAAAACAAAAGATGCCCTGTTATCTTCCGAAAACAACTTACGTTTGGCGAATAATAAGGCTCAAGATTTAACCGTTAAACGGCTTACAAAGAATAATCCGACAATGGCGCAAAAATTTGCAGAACTGAAAAATGAGGAGTAGTTTATTCTATGGATTCAGTAATTTGGCCATTTGAAGAAAGAGTTAGAATTATCAAAGGATTTGCACCTCTAGAACAACCTATTTTTGATAATGCTGACGAAGATACATTTCGTTTTAATATGTGGGGATTATATCACAGAGTTTGTGAAGCTATCAAATCATATGTTGTATTATATGAAGCGAACAGGATATTTGATGCTTTTATTATTGCTGGTCATGCTTTAGAAACCTGTGCTATATTAAGTTATATAAAGGATAATCCGACAGAAGAACAAAAGAAAGAAAAGTATAATTTATATTTTGCAAGTATCCTTGTAGGACAAATTACAGCTAATTTAGAGTTATCTGATAATCTTGAACAAAATATATCTTGGCAATCCTTTTGCCTTTTACTCCAAATGTTTTATCCTATTGGTAAAAATATTCTAAATAAAAATAAAGATTATAAAGATGTTATTAAACAAATAAATTGCAGAAAAGGACCTAACAAAGAAAAAATTGTTTTATTTAGAAAGTGCTTTACTCCGCTTAAAGTTTCTCAATATATTAAATCATTTTCTAATAATATTTCCAATATTGATGATGGGCAATTTCAATTTTTTTATACAAAATACTGTAGCTTTAAACACAGTAATATGCTTACACCTGGAGCTTCTTTTGAACCTGAATATAAATATGAAGATAGCATTAAAGAATATTCATTGACTTTAATCTGTGAACTTGTACATTATTTGAGTACATCTAAGTTAGAGGCTTTTGACATAAGTACAATCTCCAATTTAGCTAAAAATAGGTAGATTAATTCTCCTTCGGTATCCCTCCCTTCCTTCGAAAAACGTGAAAATTTAGCGGATTTTCCTTTCAAAAATGTGATTCCGGCCGGAAATTGCTTTCTTGACTTTTATATTAACAGATAATATAATATCCATAAATGATATATAATTATATTTGGAGATAATATATTGTCTTTTATATTAAAATCACAGCAAGAGGTTATGCAAGAGATTGCTGAGAGAGCCAAGTTTAAGCGTTTGGAGCAAAATCTGACACAAGAAGGTTTGGCTTTGCGTTCCGGTGTTAGTTTGGGAAGTATCAAGCGTTTTGAACGAAGCGGCGAGATTTCGTTGAAATCGCTGATTGATATTGCTTTGGCATTGGGCTGTTTGGAAGATTTTGAAACTTTGTTTGCAGACAATGCGCCGCGCGGCAGTTTGTTTGAAAGTAAAGAAGAAAAAAAACGCAAGCGGGGGAGCATCAAATGAGATTGAATGTTTTTTTGAATGCTTACGGCAAGCGGCACTTTGTCGGTATTTTAGAGGAACAGGCACCTCGTATCTTTTTTGAATATTCACCGGAGTTTATTGCAACCGGAATAAATTTGTCCCCTTTTATGCTGCCGCTCAAATCACAAATATTTGAAGACACCAAACAAACCTTTGACGGTCTTTTCGGCGTGTTTAATGATAGTTTGCCCGACGGTTGGGGCTATCTGCTTTTAGACCGACAATTACAAAAGAAAGGCTTGCGTTTGCAACAAATCACGCCTTTACAGCGTTTATCCATGATTGGGCTTAATGCTATGGGGGCATTGGAATATGAGCCCATCACCGAAAATGACAGCGAATTTGTCGGCGATATAGAACTGGATTCACTTTGTTTGGAAGCTAATCATATTTTGGCCGGCAAGAGTTCGGAAGTACTTGATAAGCTTTTAACGCTTAACGGCTCATCCGGAGGAGCACGGCCGAAGATTGTGGCGTTAGTTTCAGATGATAAGCAAACACTCATTCACGGAAACTTGGCTAAACCCGGTTATAGTCCGTGGTTGATTAAGTTTGCCTCTTCTCTTGATAATAAAAACATCGGCGCTGAGGAATATGTTTACTCAAAGATGGCCAAAGACGTCGGTATTGAAATGCCGGAAACGTATTTGTTTCCCTCAAAAAACTGCGTCGGTCATTTCGGCGTCAAACGTTTTGACCGGATTGGCAGCCACAAGGTGCATATCCATACGGCCTGCGGGTTATTGCATGCCAACCACCGCACATCCAGCATTAACTATGACGGTTTATTAAAACTGACCTCAATTCTTACCAAAGATGTTCGGGAAGTTGAAAAAATGGTTCGACTGATGATTTTTAACGTCAAAGCCAGCAACAAAGACGATCATAGTAAAAACTTTTCTTTTATGCTGGATAAAAACAACAACTGGAAAATGACGCCGGCATACGATTTAACGCCTTCGCAGGGGATTAACGGTGAGCAGACATCTATGGTAAACGGCAAAGGGACGGATATTACCGACAGCGATTTGATTAAAACCGCGGCGCCTTTCGGATTTGCGGAAAAGAAAGTCGCTGCAATCATTGAGCAAACGAATGATGCACTCGCAAATTATGGCAAATATATGAAAGAACTTGGGGTGAAGTAGAAAAACGATGCAAATGTTAAACAAAGTTGCCCATTCCAAACAAAGTTTGACATTTTTTCATTCCTGCTCTTTTAACCAAAATCAGACCTCTATATTTTCTGCCTCTTTCAAAGAAAATGTTAAAGAATGTGCATTGTTTGATATTTTTATATTTGGAAAATTCCTCTTGCAATATAATTGAAATTAGTCTAATATAAATTATATTAAATAAATATAACTGTACAGGTGATGGTATGGAATTTATCGGCAGAACAAAAGAACTTAGCGATTTAGAGCAAGAATATAACAACTCACATTCCTTTGTTGTTATATATGGTCGCAGACGTATCGGAAAAACTGCTTTAATTCAAGAATTCATTAAAGGCAAGCCTGCTCTGTACTTTTTGGCGACAGAAGAATCCGAACCGCAGAGTATGAAACGGTTTGCTTTAAGTTTATCGCAATTTGCCAATCAGGAATTTATCGCCAAAGCTAATTTTGATGATTGGATTGAGCTCTTCAAACTTTTTGCCGCCGTTCCTGGCAAAAAGACCAAAGTGCTCGTTCTTGATGAATTTCAGTATATGGTCAACACAAATCCCGCTTTCACTTCAATCTTTCAAAAAGCATGGGATGAAGTTTTATCAAAGCAAGACATTATGGTTATTATCTGCGGTTCATACATTAATATGATAACGAAACAGGTTTTAGCCGAAAACAGTCCCTTGTATGGTCGTCGTACATCTCAAATCCGATTGGCACCGCTTCCTTTTTTCGATATCAGACAACATTATCACCATAAGTCTTTTTCCGATGTGGTTGAGCTTTATTCCGTGACCGGCGGCGTTCCGAAATATTTGGAGTTCTTTGACAACAAAAATTCTTTAATGGATAACATCTCCCGTGTCATTCTTAATAAAAATGGCTTTTTGTACGAAGAACCGGCGTTTTTACTCAATAAGGAAGTTAAAGAACCAGTAAATTATTATTCGGTTATGAAAGCAATAGCTCAAAATAATCACAAACTATCAGAGATAGCTTCAGCAATGTCAACCGAAGGTAACAAATTAAGCCCGTATCTTGAAACTTTGCAGGGGTTATACTTATTGGAAAAACGTGTTCCGGTAACTGAGAAAAATCCGGAAAAAAGTCGGAAAGGATTATATTTTATTCGAGATATATTTATCCGTTTTTGGTTTATGTTTGTCTTTCCTTATAAAGGAGAGCTTGAGCTGGATAATCTGAATTTTGTACAAGATAAGCTGAAATCCAATTTTGTTGATAATCACGTAGCATTTGTTTATGAAGAAATCTGCCGCAACATATTTGCAGAACTATGCAAATATAAAGAAATCGATTTTGTTCCTTCTCGTATCGGCGCATACTGGAACAAAAATGAAGAGATAGATTTGGTTGCCATTGATGAAAACAACCGGCGTATTTTTGCGGCTGAATGTAAATATTACAAAGACGACAAGCCGGTTGATGTTAATGTTTATGCAAAGCTGGTAGAAAAATGCAAAGTTGACGATTTCAAAGGATATGATTTAACCTACGGCATATTCTCTAAAAGCAACTTTACAAAGCATTTGAGAGACATCGTGAAAGAAAACAAAAAACTCATTTTAATAAATGAATGCAGTGTGGTGAAGTAACTAAATTGTCATTTTAATCAGCATAAGACATTCCTTCATAATGAAAATTTCTTTACGGTGCTCAAGAAACAGCTCATAATTTATAATTAAATTCTGCTTAGAATATTGTTCTTTCTTCCAGCCAACCATATGAATAGCTCGTTGAAATAACGAGCTATTTTTTTTGATTTTTTACTAGTGAGCTGCTAAATGATACAGCAAGGTGACACAGCAGATGACTCAAAATCATACTAGCTAAAAATTGAATTTCTTCATCTGATACTTTCTCTTTTCTTAAAGGCAACGATAATTAAGCTACCATAAATAATTAATGGTAAAAAAAAAGAGTATTGCTCCAAGAATGGCATTTCCTAGACTGCCAAGTGTTAAGATAATATTTTTTTGTTTAAACAAAAAATACAAATAAACAAACATATATAATAACCATTCAGGAATTATTACTTGCCAAGATAAGGCTTGGTATAAATAATTTTTTCCATAAATTTTCAGCCCTGTGTAGAGAGGAACGGCTAAAATATAAAAACAGATGATTGTAAATGTTTCATAACGACATGGGGCTTGTTCATCTTTTCTAAACCAATGAAAATAGTTATTCCAACCAAATTCCAAATAGTTTTGAATTTGAGCCCCCCAAGCAGGAGTAATACAGATTTCGCCACTTTGATGGTCATTCGTCATCATTGTTCCCCATAATAGAGACAAAACAATAATCAGTAGCTCTAGTATAATGTATTTTGTTATTTTCATTGTTTTCTCTTTTTATTTGCTTTTTAATTTCATTATATGCATGTTACACCCAGATATTATAAATACAGAACACAGAATAAAAGGAACAAATAGCAGCAATACCCCGATTAAAGCATTTATGAAACTATAACTTGTTAACACTAGACCTGGCTGCAAAAATAACCATATCATAAATAAAGCAATGTAAAATATATATTCTGAAATAACAAATTTATATTTAAGTGTTATTGAAAGCTTAAACATTCCATACACCTTTAACAAAGCATATGCAGGAAAACAACTTAAAAAATATAAGCGCCATGCCGCAAAAGTTATACGGCATGGCATTTGTTCTATATTTGAAAACCATTGAAAATAGTTATTCCAGCCTAATTCCAGATAGTCACCAATATTTATTCCATAATTTGCTGTTAGGCATGTTTCTCCAGGTTTGAGCATTGAGATAAAAAATAAATCTCCCCAAAACCAAGCGGCGATAATAAATATTAGTTCCAGAATGACATAAAATAAAATTTTCATTATTTTCCTTTTTTTGATTTAATTTTTGGCATTTCCAATGGGTTATTCCAAGATTTATTTTTATAATATTCTTTTGCCCGAGCACCATAATCATTTACTTCTTTTAATCCTGTACCATTCCATAAAGTAGCGATTTTGGCAATATCTTTATCAGGAACAGCATCATATATTGATTTAAGAACCCTTACACCTAGTTCTATGTTTTGCTCAGGATCATTAACATCATATTGTTTTCCTTGAATATTAAATGGACTGCGGCAGAATTTATAAAAATTCTAAGAAGAACAGCATCTTAGAAAACAAACAGGAGACGTTATCAGGAAAATAAATTCGTTTCAGATTGACCTTTTCTTTGTTTTTTAGCTTTAGTATAAGCGACGATTAAAGAAATTATGGCGGACAGAAGTGCCAATACAGCCAGGCCGAACAGCAAATATTTCAACAAAGAAACTGATATGTCTGCATTGCACAGTCTGTCATCGAAACAGCATTATGATACAGAGGGAATATTTCAAATCTATAAAAAAATTGACAAAAAGACTCTAAAAATATTGCGTCTTTGATGAAAATTTGTTATTTTTATTATATATATTCAAGCAGGTAAGGTTGGAGATTGGCGATGAGTTTGAAAACAAAAGCAGCGATTGCGTTAAGTGTTATGTCTTCATGGTTCGGGACATCCGCAGCGCAAAACAGCGGCGAGCCGGAAAAACCGGACAGCGTCAAACGTTCCGAGCTGATTGCCAAACCGGCTGCCGACAAAGCGGCAAAAACCTTTACCGAATTTCATTCCGTTCAGGAAAATCCGGACAGCATTCAACCGGAAAGCATTGCGGAAATTCCGGATAGTGTTCAGGTGAGGATTGAACAAGAGCGCAAAGCGTTTCAAGACAGCATCATTTTGGAAAAGAAGCATGCCAATTTAAAAGCTTCCGAGAAGCTTATGCTTTATGTTATTGCCCATTTTGAAGGAATGAAAAGCCGGGCCTATTATGACAAGGCCGCCAAAATCTGGACAATTAATCTCGGCAATACCATTCGACCTGACGGCAAGCCAGTGAGACCGGGCGATTGCATCCGTACGGAAGAGCAGGCTTTGGAATATGTAAGCGCCCACATTGACAACAAGATGTCGGAAGATATGGTCAAATACCTGCCGCTGGACCAGATGACACAAGCCGAAATCGCCATTATGGGAAGTTTGTTCTACAATTGCGGCACCGGTATTTTGCACGACAGGAAAGGCAATCCCAAACAATTTGCCCTGACGGCATCCGAATATTTTACGACACGCGGCGACAGCATCAGCAAAGAATTTGACAAGGCGTTTATGAATTACTGCCATGTAAAAGGTTCCGTCAACAAAGTGCTGCAGGAACGGCGCAAGAATGAACTGACTTTTCTGCACGGGGAAGTGCAGATTACGGTTGATGAGCAAACCAATATCGACGAGAATATCGTTAATTTGAAAAATGCCACGCTTGGCAGTTTGTACGGCTGCCGCGGAGATCCGGAAACAATTATGGAACGTTTCAGCGAAGAATCGCGCTATCATTGTCCGACAGATTCTCTGAAAGTCGCAATTGACCGAGAACTGGCTCAAAAGACTTATGTTAAGCGGGCCCGGCCGACACCTCGTCCGAAAACGACCGCTCAAAAAAGGCCTTCCTCCCGGAGCCGCGGCGGCAGATAATATTACAAACCCCGGAAAATACCGGGGTTATTTTCATCCACAAAAAAACAGGCTTTGCACTTCAGAGTGCAAGGCCTGTTTTTCACATATTTAAATTTTTTCTTTGACAATAGCGGAAATTTTTCCGTCTTCCGCCGACCACAGAACCGTTCCGGCTTTTTTGGCAGAGACAAACCCTGCACGGCTCAGCCGTTTGATTCCCTGCCCGTCAACCGAGCAATAACCGGAAAAATCATCCGTTTTGACCAGCAGAATTATCTTCCCCTTATGGTTGATAATATGCATTTCCTGACATCCCGACATAATCGGTTCGTCTTTGCCGGTTTCATCCAGCTGATACAGCTTATTCTGTTTGGTAATGCTGTATCCGCAGGCCATAGGCCAAATTCCGTCTTTGACTCCTTCGGTAGCCGAGCGAATTGTCAGGCTGTCCAAATCAAATGCGCGGTGAGCACCGTCAACGATTGTCTCCAGATAGCGCCGTTCTTTCTCATCAGCCGTTACCGGATAGTAGCGGTGGATGGCAAAAGAATCACAACGCGTCAAAGACTGGCCGTTGTTGCGGTAAAGCGCGATGTTGTCTCCGGTTCGGGCTATGATAAAGAAGGCGTTTCCGTCAATTTCATCATAGTCTTCAATTGCCAGAGAAGACCCGAGACTGTCACACAGCTGAAGCTTTCCGGCTTCTGTTTTTTTAATGATTAAACCTTGACCGATCGGGGTTCCCTCAACAGTCTTTCCACTCTCTCCACGGCAGTTTGCAAAAAGTGCCACACCAGCCAGAACGCATCCGACCCAAAAGATTTTTTTCATAATTAAATAAAGTTTAGGTGAAACAAAAAAATATCTTAATACTAAATTTTATTGAATACACAATAACATAAACGAAACAGAATGTCGACAAAATTTTCACAATTTTTCTAAAATTTCACATTTACTCGGCTGCAAAAAACTTGATCGGCCGCCGGTTTTATTTTATGTTCGGAACAAAACAACTGATTGAGGTTTATGATGGACGACAAATATATTCAACTTTCGCAAAAGCAGACGGAAAAAGCCCGGATGGTCATTTCCTCACTGAACCTTATTGAGATTTGGGAGAAAGCCGGAGCAACGATCAATCCGGTCGGTTCTTTCAGAATCGGTGTTTTGGCCAAGCACCGCGACATTGATTTTCATATTTACACCGACAGTTTGGACATTGGCCGGAGCTTTGCGATTATAGCCGAGCTTTGCCGTCACAAAGGCATAAAGAAATGCACTTTTGCCAATTTGGCGGAAACCGACGAATGCTGTTTTGAGTGGCATCTTTATTATGAAGACGATGAAGCGCAAACCTGGCAGATTGACCTGATTCAAATAAAAAAAGGCTCTTTCTATGACGGCTATTTTGAAAAAACGGCCGAAAAAATAATCGCCGCCATGACCGAAGAACAGCGCAAAACAATCCTGCGCTTGAAATTTGAAACGCCGGACGAACTTAAAATAAGCGGCATTGAATATTACAAAGCGGTTATTCAGGACGGCGTGCAAACCCCGGAAGATTTGCCGCGCTGGCGGCAGACACACCGCTTTGACGGCATCATTGAATGGTAACCTCCCTTTAAAAAGTTACCCTCAGGCCGGCATTAAACATATATGAGGTTGACGTATGGCCCGCTTCAAGCGTCATTGCACTGTACAAATAAGAATCTTCGGATATTGCGGCATTAAAACCGAGCGATGTTTCAACACCCAATCCGCTGAGGTCTGAGGTCGTCAGATCGGTTCCGGCAAAATTCACTTTGGTTTTGCCGATCCATTCGTTAAACACGCCCAATTCGACAAACAGTTTCCAGGTTGATTTTTTTCCCTGCGGAAGGTATGAGGTCTGTACATTAAAGCGGGAAACCAGCGAACGAGTTTTATCGACATAGCCGGTACCGCCGGTATCCGTTTTGAATTTTTTGCCGTTTCCTTCCGCATAGCGCAATTCCAATTTTGGCTCTACGGCAATCCTGGCGGTGCCGTTATTCATAATCTCAGGAGCAGGCAAATCAAACTGCCGTCCGGTTTCCGCCGTAAAGGCCCAGAAATTACGCTTAACGTCATAACCGTTGAGGGCATTATTGTCGCGGATATTATCCAAATCGCTGTGAACCCAGAAATGGCGGGCCGTTAAATCAACAAACCATTTTTTATCTTTTCCAAGCCAGGAAGCATACAGACCGGCAACCGGCGTGCGGGTATGCCCTTTGGCATCAGAAGCATTGTTTTGAAAAACCCTGATATTGTCTGAACTCAGGTAACCGCCCAGAATACCGAAATATGTTTTTCCGCCGAGCAGATTTGCGGCAATGTCAAAACCGCCTTCGATTCCCAGCAACCCCATTCTGGCTCCCATTTTTTCATGAACGCGCAAATGTTTTCCATAACCGCGCATCCAGACGCCGGCAGACGTATCGGGATTATCGCTGCGCAAATCGCCCAAACGTTTACGCAGCTCATTCATTCCAGCATTGACAATCGACAAATGCAGCGACGGAATCCCTTCAACCGATTTTGCCGTCCGGGTCAGGCTCCCTTCGGTTTCAAGATACCAGTTCGTGTCCGTATCATGAATCAGGCCATATTCATAAGCGCCGATATCCACCTTGTTTCCGGCCAATTTAAATTCGGCTTTGCTGTCGGCCTCTTCGACATTTACGACCTCAAGCTTTTTTTGTGTCGGTGCCGAACCGACGGCATTGATATCCAAGGTAATCTTTCCCTCGGCAGAATCTTTAATTTTCAGCAAATCGGACGTTGTTCCGTCGGTTTGAAGCGACACCACCGCCGAGCCGTCAGAAATTAATTCATTGATTGTCAAAGTGTTGGCCGTAAAAGGTCCGGAACGGCGCAAATCCAGATGTCCACCGGTTTTCAGCTGCAAATTATTTACTTCTGCCTCCCGCATAAAATGCAAAACGGCGCCATCCGTGACAGTATTGTTCCCGGCAAAGAAGTTATCGGCATAAATTTCGGTTGTTCCCGCTGATTGGATAAATTCACCGTGGAAAAGGGAATTGTCGGCATTTTCGCCGAATATCAGGGTGTTCGCTCCGGTTTTATTGATAAGCCCCGTGCCGGCAAAACCACCGTCCATTAACAAAACATTAGCATCGCCCCGAATGTTTACCTCCACGTTTCCGCCGGTATTAAGATAGATATCGGCCCCGCCTTCACTGACGTCGGATGCCTCGTTTCCCCGAAAGAGAATATTACCTTCGGCCGTATCAAGCGTAAGTGTGCCCAAAGTAAAGACGGCTCCGCCCGCCGAAGCTTTATTATTGGTAAACGAGGAATTTCCTCCGATGACCATATTATTAAAGTTCATAATGCCGCCGCCGTAAACCGCGCTGTTGCCGTCAAAGTTCACATTTTTAAGCACGGTATCGCCGGAAGCATACAAAGCGCCGCCATAGCCATTGTCCGCATGGTTTTGAGAAAAGACCGCCCCGTTGACGCTCAGTCCGGCTCCGGAAGCGGCATAAACGGCGCCGCCGTTGCCTGACAGAGAACTATTCCCGTTAAAGGCTGCACCTTCAACGGTTATCCGGGCGGCAGAACCCGCACTGACGGCGCCTCCGTTTGCGGCAGCGATATTCTCCGTAAATTCGCTGTTTCCGGTAATGTTCAGGACGGATTCCGTATAAATGGCTCCTCCGTCATCAATTTCAGATTTATTTTGAGTAAACTTTGTTTGGTCAATGGACAGGATTCCGTCATTATGCGCAATGGCGCCGCCAACACCCTTAACGGCAGAATTGTTTTTAAATTCACTTGAGCTGATAACATTTTCCATACTGTCCCGCCGCAATTTTACCGCACCGCCGCCGGTGGCATAATTGCCGTCAAACAATGAGCCGGTGATTTTGAGTTTTCCGACACTGTTGATAGCTCCGCCGAAATCAGATACCCCCTGAGAATTAATTGAGGTATAATTGCCGACAAAGCTGCTGTTCTCAATTACCAGTTCGGTTTTGTTCCCTGACGTAAAAACGGCTCCGCCTTCGGAAGCTTTATTTCCCGTAAAGGAACTTCCGCTTATCAGCGTTTTGCCGGTATTATAAACGGCGCCGCCATAGTAGGCGCTTGAGCGGTTGGCATCAAAAACCGAGTTATTAATTTCCAGCGTTCCGCCGTTATTAATTGCTCCGCCGGATGACGAAGATGTATTCTGCGAAAAACGGGAATCGTAAATTTTAAGCGTTTTGGACGTACCTGCATTATAAATTGCCCCGCCGTAATCTGCCTTATTGTTTTCAAAAACGCTGTTTTGGCCGATGGTCATATTGCCGATGTTAAAGACGGCTCCGCCAAATCCGCCGGTAACCCTTTGACTGAAAGTTACACCGTTTAATGCCAGATTTTGCGCGTTTCCTTCCGGCATTATGCCGTTGGTAATCGCCGATCCCTGACCGGCACCGAATTTCATATTATTAATTTCCGAATCCATATCGCTGCCGCTAAAGGTCAGATTTCCGGTGAGTTCTGCCGTCGTGTCGCCGGTAATCGACGCCTTTTTGCTGATCGTGCCGGAATCGCCGTGGGCTCCCGACACGCTGATTTCAAAAGTGTCTCCGTCCGTGTTCCGATTGGCGGCGGCAATGGCGTCCGCAAAAGAATCCGATGCCGAAACGTCATAATCGGAAGAAAAAGCCAAAGAAGGGCCGAAAGCGACAATCAAGCCCCCGACAATACCGAGACGCATAAACTATCTCCACTTTGCTATTGACCAAACAAGCTTCTATATGGCCCTGAGACAATCCGTTTCAATGTTGCCTCACCTAAAGTCTGGCTTCAGAAAAGATGATTTGCTCCAAATAAAATTATGGATCCGACGTTTTTGATTAATGACTTATAAAACCTTTTCGGATATAATAATTTCGTTATTAATCAGGAGAGGATGATACTATGAAGAAATTGTTTTTCAGTATGCTATTCTCTGTCTTAGCGATTAATTCGGCAATGGCAGCAGCGGGGACTCCTGCGGCGCCTGCGACTACCGGCTTCTGGAGTCATTTTGAAGGGATGAATGCCCTGACCGTGGTTTTTGCAAGCTTGTGTATTTTTGCGATTGCTTATCGCTTTTACGGAGTATTTATTGCAAATAAAGTCTTACGCCTGGATGCCAACCGCACCACACCGGCGGTAAAATATGCCGACGGGCATGACTATGTCAAAACCAACAAAAACGTTTTATTCGGACATCACTTTGCCGCAATTGCCGCCGCCGGACCGCTGGTCGGACCGGTTTTGGCCGCTCAGTTCGGTTTTATGCCCGGAGCCTTGTGGATTCTCATCGGCTGCGTTTTAGGCGGCGCCGTTCACGATATGGTGGTTATTTTCGCCTCCGTCCGCCACAAAGGCGAGAGTCTGGCAACCATTGCCGAAAGAGAAATTGACCCGTTTACCGGAACAATCGCCGGGTTTGCGGTTTTGTTTATTCTTATTCTGACACTGGCCGGTTTGTCTCTGGCCTGCGTCAGCGCCATGCATAATGCGCCGTGGTCGCTGTTCATTGTTGCGATTACCATGCCGATTGCCATTCTGATGGGTCTGATTATGCGCTATAAAGAAAACGGCGTTATGCTGGCCAGCATCATCGGCATCACCCTGCTGGTTATCGGTATTATCTCGGGGCATGGCCTGATGCAGGAAGATGTTTTGGGCTGGATGTTCAACTGGGACAAAGACACCGTTTCAATCGCCATTCCTCTGTACGGCTTTATTGCTTCGGTTCTGCCGGTCTGGCTGCTTCTGGTTCCGCGGGATTATCTGTCCACCTACCTTAAAATCGGTACAATTCTGATGCTGGCTCTGGGCATTATTTTCGTTCAGCCGGACATCATGATGCACATGTTTACCCCGTTTGACCAAGGCGGCGGCCCGGTTATCAACGGTCCGGTTCTGCCGTTTATTTTCATTACCATTGCCTGCGGCGCAATCTCCGGTTTCCATGCAATTATCGGCACCGGAACGACACCGAAAATGATCGGCAACGAAAGAGAAATTCTGTTTGTCGGTTACGGTGCAATGCTGACCGAAGGCTTTGTGGCGATTATGGCTTTGATTGCCGCCTGCACCATGATGCCGGGCGACTATTTTGCGATTAACGCCTCCCATGACGCTTATCAGGCTTTGCTGGCTGCGCACCCGAATTTTGCAGTAACCGATCTGCCCTATTATGAAGAGCATATCGGCCTTGACCTGCACGGACGCACCGGCGGTGCCGTTTCTCTGGCTGTCGGCATGGCTCACATCTTCCGCAATCTGCCGTATATGGACCATTTGGTTGCCTATTGGTATAACTTTGCAGTGATGTTTGAAGCCGTGTTTATTCTGACCGCCGTTGACGCCGGAACCCGCGTCGGCCGCTTTTTCCTGCAGGAAATGCTGGGCAAGGCTATGCCGAAATTCAACGATAAGGAATGGATGCCGGGCATTGTCATTACCAGTGCCGTTTTCACTTTCCTGTGGGGATATCTGGTTTACACCGGAAACATCAGCACCATCTGGCCGCTGTTTGGCTTAAGCAATCAGCTGCTGGCCGCCTGTGCTTTGATTGTCTGCACCACCATGCTGCTCCGCCTGAATCGCGGCAAATACACGCTGGCCGTTGCCATTCCGGGTATTTTCATGGTGGTTGTAACTTTCTGGGCCGGATATTTGCAGGTATTTGAACAATATCTGCCGAAAGACCAGAATCTGTTGGCTATCTTAGGCTGCATCGTCATGTTCCTGATGATTGTCGTTTTGGCCGGCGCTTTCCGCAAGTGGATTCAGCTTATGCGGATTAAGACGACGGTTAAAGACGCCTACGGCGAAGAAGTCAAGGCTCTGGCCGTTGAATAACGGTTCCGTCTGCAGATAAAAGCAAACCCCCGGCACAATCCGGGGGTTTGTTGTTTAATGACAATCAATAACCGACGGCAAACCAGCTGACATAACCTTGACGACGACCTGTATCATTAGAATCCACATAGCGAATTTTAAAGAAAGAAGTTGATATTCCGACAGCCATAGCAACATAGTTCGTATCATTAGAATGGTTAGTCGGCTGTTCATAAGGTGTAAGAATCACAGTTGCCGGGACAGAAGAGAAAGATTTATTGAAATACACCGTCATATCACTATTTGTCGTAACGTTTACTTTCCCGCCCTGAAAGATCAGACCGGT
>ULUV01047631.1_pt1 | contig 45854 bp, 24 predicted proteins | sample 1958921 | NCBI WGS metagenome assembly ULUV01 (sample SAMEA4835772, study PRJEB28245) | human gut metagenome | biome: gut microbiome; material: fecal sample | place: Denmark | collected 2008
ACCGACGACGTTTACAACTTCCCGGGCCGCATACCTCTGGCACACTACATGTCGCCCGTAGTCGACCTCGGCGGCTCGTACAAGTACCTCCGCTTCGTGGTGAAGCACACCGTGACAATGGAACCCGGCGCGCCGCGCGCCAGCTCGTTCATGTCGCCGCAGGCCACGGGCGTGACGTTCAACTTCAGCGAGTTCCAGATTTATAACCCCGTGCCCACCGAGAAGTCGCAGTACTACACCGTCGAAGGCATGAAGGAGGCTTGCGACGCACTTGAAGCAGCCATAGCCTCGGCACAGGAAAAACTCACCGCCGGAACGTTCACCGAAGCCGACATTGCGGCGCTGCAAACGGCTTACCGCCTTGTCGACACGCTTTACGTTGACCGCAGCGGGCTGTACACCGAGTTTAAGTCACTCCTCGAAACGGGCACCAATCTTTACGACCAGTCCACCGGCTCGCGCGTTGCGCTCATAAACGATGTGTCGCAACTCAAGGCAAACAGCGTCGACCCGGGAGAGGGAGGACTCGACGCCATGATTGACGGCGACATCACCACCAGCTTCAATTCCGTTTGGAACGTTGCCATGCGTGAACCGACAACCACGAAAGAATCGTGGAAAGAACTCATTCTGAACACATATTCAGAATCACTCGGCGCGGGTTACCACAACCTCAGCGTTTCGCTCGCCGCGCCGGTGAAGTCGTTCTTCTTCGAATACTTCTCGCGCTACGGCACGGAATATCACGACAACCCAACCGACATTGAAATCTATGCAACGAACGACGATTCGCTTTACGATGATGTACGCGCCGACGGTACATCGAAGTGGCAGTTCATAACCGAGCTTACCGAAGGATTCCCAACCGGCGGGTACTCCGAGATACCTTACACTTCGCCTGTAATAGAGCTTAACGGCGAGTACAAGTACATCCGCTTCGTTGTTAAGAACACTTCGACGGCCAACAACCATGAGGACAACCCCGGCGTAGCAAACAACCGCGACTTCGTGGTGCCCGAAATAACGGGTATTACGTGGAATGTAGCGGAGTTCCAGATGTACACTGGCCTCGACCCGGAGAGCATACAGTATAACTATATAGAGGAAGTGCGCGTTGCCGCCGACGAACTTAAGGAAGTAATGGACAAGTATGCCGGTTTCACGGCCAGCGACATCAATTCCGAAGCACCGGTCGACGAGCTCGCGGCCGCTGTTAAGAAGCTCCAGGAGGCATACGTCGACACGACCGAAGTGTGTGGGCTTTACAAGGAATACAAGGAAATCCTTTCGCGCGGCATTACCGAGGGTGACCTCGTGGGCGACGTTGACGACTATTCGGCTGTCGAGACATTTGACGCAGCCCTTGACAATGGACGCGCACTCATCGACCCCAAACGGCCTACCAAGGAACAGGTGAACGCCGCTACCGATGTTATAACCTCTTCTTATGAAGAATTCATGAGCCACGTAATCATGCCCGAGCCTTACGTATGGTATGTAATACGCAGCGGCTCGACGCGCGAATATGCGATAGACCAGCCTGTATACCTCGGCGACGTATCGGCAGGGGCTAAACTCTGGATAGGTCCTTATCCTTTGGACGGCACCGGCAATGAATACCGCGACATTTACGCTATCTGGCGTCTTGTGCCCGTTGAAGGCAACGAGCCGGCAGACGGCGAAGAACCCAAGCCTTGGGAACAGAAGTATGCTATTCAGAGTCTCGGAACCGGACAGTACTGGGGCCCGTATCGCGGACCGGGAGCGGACAACAGTCCTCTCATGAGCAACGAACAGACACCTTACAACATCTACTTCTACGGCATGGGTTGCTTCGCCCTGCAGCAGGAAGGCGTTGAAGACCCGTTCGACCGTATCAAGGCTGACGGCACCGAGTTCGTAGTGCTCAATTACCCGGCCAACGGCGACCACCAGCAGGCATGGAGGTTTGACGACGTGCTCGAAAACAGCGGCGATATGGTAAATATCAACTGGTTCCCGGCACAGTCGACCAGCATTATAACCCTGCCGTTCGACCTCACGGGCGACAACATGATAAGCAACATTAACGGCGACATCAAGACCTACGCAATCAACAGCGTGGTAGAGAACGAAGCCGCCGAAGGCGACGAACCGTCGTACACCCTCACGCTCACAGAGAAGTTTGAGTTCGAGGCAGGCGAGCCGTTCGTTATCGAAACCTTGGCGGAGCCCGACGCAAACGGACAGCAGCCGCTTGTATTCATTCTCCCGCCTGCAGAGGCTGACGCAATTGTTGACACTTCGGCAGTTGACTACAACGGTCTTGTAGGTACACTCGAAGGATTGACAATAAAAGGCCAGGCAAGCCTGTACTTCGAGAACTCGATACTCAACGTTGCTACCGACGCTGGTTACACGATACCCGGCCGCAGCGGATACATCGACGTAACGAAGGTTAAGGACCTCGGCGGTTCGATTGACAAGACCATTACAATCAACGGCGTAATCAACAATATCAAGAACGTTGAAATAGTTGATAATGAAAACGAGATTGTAGACGTCTACACAATCGACGGCGTGCTCATTAAACGCAACGTCAAGGCTGCCGAAGCAACCAGGAACCTCGCGAAGGGCATTTACATCGTAGGAAAGAAGAAAGTACTCGTCAAGTAACCTCTTTTTTTCCCGCATAGCACTTTCGAATCCCGCACCGCTTCACCCCGGTGTGGGATTCTTCGTTTTGCCTGCGCTACCGGGGTAGACGCGATAAATCCCATCTCTACGACAATGGCACGAATCCGGCCGATTCACGTGTTTGTTTGACGTGTGTACCGGTTGCTTCGGTGCGTGTCTGCGTTTTGTCTGCATTTTCGGGGCAGTTCTCGAACGGGTTTTCAAGGGGCAAAAAATATGTCTGAGATATTTTAAAATATGTCAGACATATTTTGAAATATGTGCCTTGTAATTTCCCCTTGCTCCTGCGGAGGGCGCAACGCGCGGATAAGCAGTTTTCCGGAACGGCAGGAATGTTGTCTGATTTAACGTAAACTTAATTTTTCCGAGAAAGTCTGTTAACAGGCAAGCAATACTTTCGTGCCGTGTTTTTTGCCGGAATAGGTGTGCGCCCCCATGTAATAGGGTACGGAAAAACGCCAAACAGCTGCAAAATTTTTAAATTTAACTATAAATTAACTATTTCGGGGGGGTGATTTATTAATTTATACTAATTTTGAAGCGTAGTTTCCCTGCCGATGTCCGCCGCTTCAATGCTATGCGTGCGGATATGGGGCTTGCAGGCAATGACACCTCAATTTATAACAATAAAATAACAACGTATTATGAAACGAAGGAAACTTTTAATGCTCCTGTGCGCCTTGGTGCTCGGGGCATGGGTGAGCCCTTTGCGGGCCGACCCGGACGGTGCAATTGATTTGCGCGTCATGTCGTTCAACATCCGCGTCCTAAACACGGACGACGCGGTTGAAAACCAGTGGACAAACCGCATTGACAGAGTTTGTGCCCTTATTAAAGAAGTGCAGCCCGACCTGCTCGGCGTGCAAGAGGCCGTGCCGCAGCAGTATGAGGATGTCAAGGCCGGCCTGGACGGGTACGTAAGCATTTTTGCCGGGCGCGACGACGGCATCAAGGGAGAAGGCACGCCAATATTCTACAAGGCCGACAGGTTCCGCCTTGTCGACAGCGGGCACTTCTGGCTGTCGCCTACGCCCAACCAGCCGTCTATAGGCTGGAACGCCTCGTGCAACCGCATTGCCGTATGGGCTGTGCTCGAGGATGTTGCCACGGGCAAGAGCTTCGTGTATCTTAACACACACTTCGACCACGTGAGCGAGGAGGCCCGCGTGGAATCGGCCAAGCTCATCAAGGAGACGGTGCGCGGCCTGGCTCCAAGCCTGCCGTTCGTGTTCAACGCCGACTTCAACCTGAATGACAAGTCGGAAGGTTACGACCTGCTCGTGAACTACTCATACCCGTGCATAGACACGTGGAAAGCGGCCGCGGAAACCGAGGGCGGTCCCGGCACGCTCGACATCTGGGGCACTTTTCCCAACGTGGCCGATCAAAAGATAGACTTCATCTTTGCGTCGAAAGGCACCACAGTGGAGCGTTCCGTGATTTGCCCCGCTGCCAACGAAGCAGGCGGGTATTATTCCGACCACAAAGCCATATATGCCGACATCGCACTGGCCAAAGAGGCTGACAGCGGCGCGTCGCTGATATGGGAATCGCAGCTCGGCATAGCCGAACAGATTAAATCGAACAGCCTGTCGACCGACGACGGCGGCGCTTACGCCAATCTCATCGACGGCGACGTGAGCACCATATTCCACTCCGTCTGGAGCGACGAAATGGCTTCGGGTTCCACAACTGAGGAATCGTGGGTGGCAACGCTGGCCACGCTGAGCGGCGGCATAAATTCCGACCCCGGTTATCACAACCTGCAATTCGAACTCTCCGAGCCGGTGAGCTCATTCCGCTTCGAGTACCTGGGGCGCAACTCCGACTGGCACGACAACCCCAACGACATCGAGATATTCGCCACCAACGACCCCGCACTCTGGGAGAGCACATCGAACGCCGACCAGGACAAGTGGGTGCGCATAACCGAACTTACCCCCGAGAATACCGATTTTCCAGGCGACGTGCTCGTAACCGAAATACCCTGGCAGTCGCCGGTAATCAACATGCCGCAGGCGTTCAAATACCTGCGCTTCGTGGTGAAAGGCACTACGCACATGAACACCGTGGATTCCCGCATGTTCGCCGTGCCGGAAATTACCGGCGTAACCTTTAGCCTGAGTGAGTTCCAGATTTATGCGCCTCGCGAATCTACCGGCCCGGCTGACGAGTTGCAGGCCTTGGTTGACAGCGTGGGCACGATATTCAAGCTTTACGGGTTCGAGTTCGGCACCGACCCGGGATTTACCGACCGGACCAAGTATGAAACAACCTACAGCCTGTACGAACAGGCCCAGGCAGCAATTTTGGACGGCGCTTCCGACGAGACGCTCGCACAATACAGCGCCGACCTGCGCGCAGCCATCGGCGAACTCATGGCAACGGGCGTACACCCTGTCGAGACGGGATATTACTACATAGTAAACGCTTACACCGGATTCGAGCAATATCAGGGCGTAACCAAGTCGCTCTATGTAAATAATGAAAAGCAGCTCATGTGGACTACTACCGATACGAACAGCGCTGCACACCTGTGGTATATCGAGAAGCTGGATAACGGTAATTTCTCAATCAAGAACGTGGCCTCGGGCGAGTATATAGGCACTGTTCCCGAAGGCGGCACAAACGTGGCCATGACACCCGCGCACGAAACCGACCAGACAATAGAATGGCTTAAGGCAATGCCCGGGCAGTTCCACATATACGGCGGCGGAAACTACACGAGCCTCGCTGCCGCAAGTTACAACGACGGCATGAGCCGCGAAGGGCTCATCGTGAAGCAGGACGGCTCGGGCAACTCCGTGGCCGAATGGTACTTGCGCCGCGTAACGGACCAAGAAACGATTGACCGCCTCGTCAACCAAGGCGCGCAGGCGTTCCTTGTCGGGGAAATGTCGCTCGCCTTGGACAGCGCACGCACCTCGCGCAACAAAGCCAACGACTACAAGGCGCTCATAACGCGCGAAGACCAGATAAGCGCCAACACGCAGAGCACGAGCGACGGTTCGGCCTATTCACACCTCATCGACGGCTTAACCTCTACGGTTTTCCACTCCGCGTGGGACCGCGCGCGTTACTCCACGGCCGGCCTGCCGCTCGGGAGTGGCGACGGGTGGCACAACCTGCAATTTGCGCTCGACGAACCGGTGTCGAAAATCACCTTTGAGTTCACCGGACGCAACGACGCCTCTTATTGCGACACACCTAACCACATAACAATCTACGGCACCAACGACGACGAACTTGCAAAAAGCACCGCTGCGGCCGACTCCTCCTTGTGGACAGAGATAATCGACATGACCGCCGCAGAATACAACTTCCCCGTCAGGGTGGCGCTCGGACATTTCTCGTCGCCCGTAATCGACCTCGGGGCAGATTACAAATACCTGCGCTTCGTGGTGAAAGGCACGGTGAACAGCGGGCCGGGCAGCGTGCGGACCTTCGCCTCGCCGCAGACCACGGGCATAACGTTCAACCTTAGCGAAATGCAGGTTTACGAGGCCGAGGCTCTTCCAACGTCGGAATATTTCACCGTTCCCGGCATGAAAGAGGCTTGCGACGCTTTGGATGAAGCCATAGCTGCCGCAGAAGGAAAACTCAGTGCCGGAACGATTACCGAAGCCGACATCGCCGCGCTTCAAGCTGCTTACCGCCTTGTAGATTCCACGTATATCGACCGCGACGCGCTCTACTCGCAACTTGCCTCGCTCCTCGAAACGGGCAACAACCTTTATGGCACGTCTATCGGCTCGCGAGTGGCGCTTGTAACCGACGCCTCGCAGCTCAGCACAAACAGTATCGATACCAACAGCTGGGGCAACATTTCCAACCTCATCGACGGTGACAAGAGCACGATACTTCATTCGGCCTGGAATCGCGACGTGGCCAACAAGGAAGACCTCACTGTGGAGGAGTGGGAGGATTATCTGTATGAAAACTTCCCACAATCCACCGGAGCCGGCTATCATAACCTGAACGTTGCGCTCAAGGAGCCGGTGTCGCAGTTCTTCTTCGAGTTCCTGGGCCGTCAGGATCCTAACTACCACGACAACCCGAGCGAGATAGCCATCTACGCCACAAATGATGAAGGGCTGTTCAACGACGTGCGCGACTCTAACACCAAGGACTGGACCAAGGTGGGCGAGATTACCGAGGGCGTACCCAAGGAAATGATGTCCGTGCCCTATACGTCGCCTATGATAGAGCTCGGCGGGGAGTACAAGTACATACGTTTCGTGATAATGAACACCTACACCAACTACGAGGGCGGCGACCCGGTGATAGGCACTTCACGCACGTATGCTCACCCCGAGATTACCGGCATAGCGTGGAACTGCGCCGAGTTCCAGCTCTACACCGGCCTCGACCCCGAGAGCATACAGTACAACTACATCGAAGAGGTGCGCCTGGCTGCTGACGAGCTTAAGGTGATACTCGACAAGTATGCCGAATACACTGCTATCGACATTACTTCCGAAACGCCGATTCACGAACTTACGGCTGCAATAAAGAAACTGCAGGAAGCATACGTTGATACCACGGAACTTGTAAACCTTTATAAGGAATACAAGGAACTTGTCAGCCTTGCTTACGACGGCGACAGGATTGGTGAAATCGACGACGCTGCGGCTATCGACAACTTCGACGTTCTTCTTGACGAGGCGCGTAACTCTGTAGACCCCAAACGCCCCACCAAGGAGCAGGTCAACAGTGCAGTAGCCAAGGTGAACAACGGTCACGACGAGTTCATGAGCCACGTGATACTGCCGCAGCCTTACGAGTGGTACGTGATACGTTCCGGCGTTACTGACGAAAACTATTCCTTCGCTATCGAGCAGCCGATATACATAGCCGATGTATCTACCGGCGCAAAGATAAAGATAGGTGATTACCAGAACGACGGCCGCGAATATCTGGACGTTTACTCTATCTGGCGCTTGGTTCCGATTGAGAGCGACGAAGCGGTTGCCGAAGGTGAAGAATCCAAGCCGTGGGAAATGCAGTTCGCAATACAGAACCTCGGCACCGGACAGTACTGGGGTGCATACCGCGGCCAGGGAGCAGGCAACAGTCCGCTCATGAGCGGCGACAAGGCTGCCTACCAGTTCCATTACTATGGCAAAGGCTGCTTCAAGCTCCAGCAAGTGGGAGTGAAAGACCCGATGGATTGTATCAAGACTGACGGAACGAACAGGATAATCCTCAATTATCCGTCGAACAACGGCGACCAGCAGTTGTGGAGATTCGACCCCGTGGCCGAACAGACCGACGGAACAATCAACATTCCCGACTATCCCGCCCAAAGCACTTCGATAATCACATTGCCGTGGGCTGTGGAGGCAGGCACGATAGCCGACTTCAACGCGGGTGTTGAGACATACGCAGTAGATGGCATAGCTGTCCAAGCCGACCCGGCTGGCGGTGAATCCTCGTACACGCTCACGCTCACCGCAAAGGATGAGTTCGAGGCCGGAGAGCCATTCATAGTAGTTACTACGGCCGAGCCTGACGAGAACGGTTGCCAGCCGCTAACGTTCAACCTGCCCGACGTTGCTGCCGACGCAATTACCGACACCTCGGCCGTTTCGCCCAACGGACTGGTCGGCACACTCGAAGGTACATCCATAACGGGCCAGGCAAGCCTGTACTTCGAGAATTCGATACTCAACGTTGCTACCGACGCTGAAATATTTATCCCCGGTCGCGGCGGTTACATCGACGTAACGAAGGTTAAGAGCCTCGGCGGTACGGTTGACAAGACCATCACAATCAACGGCATAATCAACGACATCAAGAACGTTGAAATCGTCGAGACCGAAAACGAGATTGTAGACGTCTACACAATCGACGGCGTGCTCGTTAAACGTAACGTCAAGGCTGCCGAAGCAACCAGGAACCTCGCGAAGGGTATTTACATCGTAGGAAAGAAGAAAGTCCTCGTCAAGTAAACAACCCTTTTCCGATAAAAGAACACCCGCACCGATCATTCCGGCGCGGGTGTTTTGCATTTTCAGCTGCATTATCCTTGTATTGTGTTTCGCTCGAAGTATGGTGTGACGGAACAATGTGTTTTTTACCCCGTAAAGGCAAAGGCGAAAACAGACATTTAAAACACGAAAACCGGGGAAAGAAAATGCCCTTTTCGGGGTGCGAAAAATGGGTACTCATTTTCAATGCGTTATACCTACATAGGAGAAAAGAAAAAATATGTCTGAGCAATTTTAAAATATGTGCCTTGTATTTTGAAATATGTCCGACCTTTTTTTGGGGGTGTAGGAAACCCGCTTTCCCGTGGCAGACAAAAACGGATAGGGTAGGGGAACAATTTGCCGAAATTTACTTTTTCGTAAAAACAGGCATAAAAATTTTGCCGTTTCGGAATGATTACATAATTTTGCACCGCATTACCAAACGGGTAAGTGCTGTACGGTTAGCTCCCTCTGAATCCTCCAGGGCGTGATTGCAGCAAAGGTAGGCTGGTTGTAGCAGCGCGATGCAGAGAGCTTACCCACCCCGCCTCTTTAGCTCAGTTGGCCAGAGCACGTGATTTGTAATCTCGGGGTCGTTGGTTCGAATCCGACAAGAGGCTCGAAAGACAGGCAAAGCGACATGCAATAATTATTGTGTGTCGCTTTTTCTGTTGTTTGTAATGTATGATATGTCTTGCGTTGTTGCCGTGACTCGCTGAAGTTTTAACCTCTGTGTTTTATGCAGTGTTGAAACTTTTTATATTTTTGTGGGAAATAATCGTAAAACAAACATGCAACAGAATAGAGTAAGCCACTATGACCTGGCGGGCGGAATACTGATTCTTTGGATTATGGCCTTCCACCCCATGAGCCAGAACTGGGTTTTCGACCCCGAGGATGTGCGCGTGGTGCTGCCGTACCTCGTGTTTTCAATGCCGTGGTTCTTTTACAAGGCCGGGCATTTCTTTAAGGTAATGGACTGCCGCGAGGGCGTGAAAAAGGACGTGCGCAAACTCCTCTTCCCTTTCCTTAAGTGGACAGCGGTGGGATACGCCATTTACCTCGTAATGCAGCTTATCGACGGCACTTTCACGTGGCATTCGTGCGTGGTGGAGGCGCTCGACGTATTTTCGGTTTACGGTTACATACCCGTCGACGTGCCGGCGTGGTTCCTGCTTTCGCTCATGGTGGTGCGCATTGCAGCGCGTTACCTCATAAAGTGGAAAGTGCCGGCCGAGATTTGCGTGGTGGCTTGTGTGGCAATAGGTTTCGGCATTCACCTGTCGGGCAACAATCTGCCTTTCTATCTGTCGAACATCCCCATGGGGCTTGCGTTCTTCATGGTGGGCTACAAGTACGGGCGTTTTGAGAACAATCGCGGCCTGTTCGCCCTTTGCGCCGTCGGTTACATCGCGTTCCTCGTGTTCGGGCCGTCGGTGGTGGGCCACCACAGGAATGTGCTGCTTTCGGGGTATTACTTGCTTTGGCCGTTATACGCTTACTGCGGAATAGTCGTGTTCAACAACCTGTGCCGTCTCGCGGTAGGAGCTGTGGCACGCGCGGGAAAGCACTTCCTCGACCCGCTGATGTTCATAGGTAGGCATACGCTCACTCTGCTCGTTACACATGCGTTCGTATATATGCCTTGGGTGCATTACACCACTCTCACGCCATGGCAGACGGTGATATGCACGTACATCTGCTACGCAATATTCCTCACGCCCCTTATGGTGTGGGAATGGAAGAAGTCCCGCCGCCCGGTATGAATTGCTTTACCGCTACAAAGCATATAGGATAAAAACAAGTACAAGCCTTACATGTATAATCATGTAAGGCTTGTTGTATGCGGATAGGTGTTATGCGGTTTGCTTGCTTGGAAATTGCCACGGGGATATGGCAAGGCGTACGCCTTGTCCGCTTAAAGCGGGGCGGCGGTATTTTAACCTTGCTTTTGTTGCTGGAGTATGGTTTTTATAATTCCTTTTATTGTCTCCTCGTTTGAATAGCATGACTTAATGCAGCGTGCCCTTCCGGCCATGGCTATTCGCTTGCGTTCATCGTCGTGGGCAATGTAATACCTGCATAGGTCTAACAGCTCTTGGTCGGATGAAAAGAATACCGCTTCTTCTTTGTCCTTGAAAAGTTGTTCGTGCTCCGGTGTCCTTTCGGCCATAAGCAATGAGCCGCAGGCCGGTATCTCCATTGTGCGTGTCGTCTGCAAGTCATAATTCATTTTCCTTAGGAAACAAAGCGATATGTCGAACGCAGACAATGCCTTGGCGTAATCTTCTGAATAAAGCCCGCTTTTTTCTATTGTAAGGTTCGGACAGTGGTTTTTGTATTGCAGCCACTTTCCGCCGCCCCATACCCGGACAGGAACGCCGTGCTCTGCAAGATACAGGATTGAGCGGCAACGTTCTTCCTCCCATGCGCCTATAAAACCGATTTTGCCTCCTAAGCTGTTTTTTTCACCAATACTTATTTTATATGGGTGGTGGAATGTCGCCTCGTATGCGTTGTTTACAAATATTATGTTCTTGCAGCCCATGCCTTTTAGCGTTTCTACGGTATACGACTTAGTGGTGACATAAAAATCATAGTAAGGAAAACTGTTAAGGAATATTTGGCTTTGATTGTGCCTTTCTGCCATATTGTCAGGTGAATACCCCACAATTGTACATCCGGGTTGCACGCGTTTAATCTCTTTTAGTGTCCGGGCTTCTATGAAAATACCCTTGTCTATCCATACCATGTCAAAATGTTGGGCATGTATGGCTTTTATTATGGCTTTATTAAGCGGTGGCACGTGAAAACTTACCGGCAATTTGTATCTTACAAACAAACGGTTTATTATACGGTATGGCAGTACATGGCGATTAAGGGTCGAGTCAATCCTTGTGACATGCCCGGTTTTTTCTAATGCCCATGTACGGTGCAAGCAAGTATTGCTAACGCCAATGTCTGAAAAAGTGCCTATGGAAAGAATGCGCATGGTCTTATCCGAAAATTAGGTGTTTTTATCTGGGAACATAATATATGGTATGCCTTGGTTATTAAACATGTCGTTTTACATAATAACGTGCTGTCAAGGCAATTTGTATATGGTTGCATGTCTTAATTAATCTTTTTCTTTACAATATCATGTAAGAAAATACTATAGCGTTTACCATACGCTTTCCAAGAAAGGTTTTCCAGTTTGAGTTTCCCGGCACCGCAAGTCTTGGCAAAATCCAATGCTTTTAGTATTTGGGCCTTTAGTTCTTCTATGTTGTATTTTTGCATTTCGAATACCCAATCAGTCATGCCCGTTATTTCGCCAATGTCCCGCCCGCCTGTGTGCATTGAGCACACAATCGGCAAGCCGCAGGAAAGGGCTTGCATTTGCACCATGGCCATACCTTCCTGCCTGCTTGCGAGGGCAAATATTTTCCCTTTATTGTAGTACGTTTTCAGTTGTTTCTGGTCTACGGGATCCACGTGCACGAAGTCTGGAGTTTTAGGAAAAGGCACGTCGCCAATCGCCCCTATGTGCAACATCTTCAAGTTTAATTCCCGGCAAGCCTTAGCGAGCAGATCCGCGCCTTTTTGGTAAGTCCAGTTTCCGACAGTTATTACGTCATAATTTTTAGTGGTGATTTCCGGTCTGAAATCATTTAAATCCACTCCATAAGGATCCACGAATAATTTTCCTTTAGGATAATCCCGCTCTACGAAGCTCCTTAGTACATGCTGCGACGGTATGGACACGTAATCGGCTAAATCATAACCGGCCAATTCCCTCTTGACATCGATGTCGGGTACAGGTTTTTTGTTCCCCGGGTGTGGAATGGATTCGAGTATGCGTTTTTGTTCCAAGATATGTTTGCTTCCGCGTTCGAGTATAACGGTGGCGCCGTTGTGTTTTGCTCGCTTTAATGTGTACACGTAAGCCCCGCTCATCGCAACCAATACATCACATTTGCGCATGAGCATTCCTGTAAGCCAGTCTTGTACCATTGTGGCAATATGCCTTGAACCGGGCCAAAGTCTTGCCAAGAGCAGGAAAGGAGCCATAGGTATCAGCAAAGAACGGTTGCATTCTTTCCGAAGCCCGAATTTTATAGCTCTTTTGTCGGGGACGTATGAGTAAAAGCGTACATCAAATCCTAGGCTGTCCAGTTCACGGGCCAAATCCAATACATGAAAGCGTCCCGGCGAAGCTATGTTTATCTTTATCCTTTCCATGGGCAAACAGTTTTAGGTAATATGCGATCCGATTGTTTCAGTTCTTCATGTCTACAACGGTTATGCCTGCGCCGCCGAACTGTACGTGCTCGTCGCGGTAGCCGGCAATGCCGGGAATGGTGGAGAGGTAGCGGCGTATGAGTTCGCGCAGCGCCCCCGTGCCTGTGCCGTGCAGGATTCTGACGCGCGCTATTCCGAGCAACTGCGCGTCGTCGATGAACGAAGTTACCTCGCGCAGGGCTTCTTCGCCGCGCATTCCGCGCACGTCTATGTCGGGTTTGAACGTAGCCTTGCGCTCTTCGACGGCGTTGCGGGTGGAGCGGCTCAGGTACACGGCGTTTTGCAGCGTTTTCTTTTCGGGTGCAGGGGCAGGTACGAGGCGGTTTTCTTTTACTTCCACCTGCATTGTGCCGTAAAGCACTATGGCTTTGCCGTGGTTCAGTTCCCTGAGTTTTCCTACCGATGTCTGCCCTTTTATGCGCACGTAGTCGCCCGGTTTCGGCTTTTCGGGCTCTTTGTTCTCGGCCGGTTTCTCGGGTTGGCGGCTTTTGTCGGCTGCTATGCGCTGACGTCGTTCCTCGCGGCGTTGTTTGCGGCGTTGAATCTGTTCTATTTTGCGCTGTATGAAGTCTTCCGAATCGGCTGCCTCGGAAATTTCGTTTTTGAACTCTTCCAGTTCGCGCCGCACCTCGCGTGTTTTTTCGCGTTCGGCCTGCATTTCGCGTATGGAGCGTATTGTGTTTTCAATACGTGCGTTGGATTCTTCGAGCAGGTGCTGTGCGTCTTCCTTGGCTTTGGCTATTACTTCCTTTTTGCTGCTCTGGAGTTGTGTTATTTCGCTTTCGTATCGTTCGATAATCTGTTCAAGGCGTTTTTCCTGCTGGTGTACTTTCTGGCGTTTCTGTTCCCAGTAACGTTTGTCGCGCACAATGTCTTGCAGGTATTTGTCGCTTTGTATGTATTCTGCTCCTGCAATTTTCGAAGCGTCGGCTATCACGTCTTCGGGTATGCCTATCTTGCGCGCAATCTCTACTGCGAACGAACTGCCCGGCTGCCCGATTTGCAGCTGGAAGAGCGCCTGCATTTTTGCCCGGTCGTAAAGCATGGCTCCGTTCACCACTCCCATGTGTTCGTCGGCGTAGTGTTTCAGGTTCTGGTAGTGTGTGGTTATTATGCCGTATGTGCCGGCGGCTATGAAGCGTTTCAGTATGGATTCGGCCAATGCTCCGCCTATGAGCGGCTCTGTTCCGCTGCCGAACTCGTCGATGAGCAGCAGGCTTTCGGAGCCTGCGTTTTTCATCATAACTTTCATGTTGAGCAGGTGGGAGGAATAGGTGCTCAGCTCGTTTTCTATGCTTTGCTCGTCGCCGATGTCGATGAACAGCCCTTTGAAAACGCCTACCTTGGAGTTTTCGCGCACGGGTATCGACATGCCGCATTGAACCATGTATTGCAAAAGTCCCACGGTTTTCAGGCATACGGATTTGCCGCCGGCATTAGGTCCGGATATGATTAGTATGCGTTGGTTGGTGTTCAGTTCTATGTCGAGCGGCACTACTTTCCTTCCGTGTGCTTTCAGCGAAGCGGCCAGTAGCGGGTGCTCTGCCTGAGCCCAGTCAACCATAGGTTTGCTGCCTACGTGCGGTTCTATTGCGCCCATTGCTTCGGCGAGTATGGCTTTGGCGCGGATAAAGTCTATTTCGCCCAGGAAGCGGTAGCCTGGAAGGATGTTTCCTATTTGCGGCCGCAGCTCGTCGGTAAATTCCTTGAGTATTCGTGTCATCTCGCGCAGTTCGGCGCTCCGCAGCTCGCGTATCCGGTTGTTGGCTTCCACTACTTCGGCCGGTTCGATAAACACGGTGCGCCCTGTGGCCGACTCGTCGTGTATAATGCCGCGTATCTTGCGTTTCAGTGCCGGGGCAACGGGTATTACCAGTCGTCCGTCGCGCATGGTGGGGGAGACGTCCTTGTCGATGTAGCCTTCGCGCTGTGCGTTTTGTATTATGGTGCGCAGGCTGTGCGATATGCTGCGCGTGGTCGATTCGATGTCGCGGCGTATGCGTTTGAGCTCGTCCGAGGCGTCGTCCTTTATTTTTCCGTATTTGTTGAGAATCTCGTCAATGCGCTTTATTATTTTTGGAAATACGGCCACATCCTCGGCCAGCCTTGCCAGGGCAGGGTATCTTGCATCTTCGCCGTCTTCGCTGTCGCGTTTCAGGAAAGCCACTATCCCGCTTATGGTGCTTAGCGAGCGTTTGAGGTCGAACATCTCGAGTTCTTCGAGAAATGTTCCCTCCAGGCGTATGCGCATGAGCGACTGGCGCACGTCGATGAAGTTTTCGTCGGGAAAATCGTCTTCGTCGGCCATGATGACGCGCATTTCCGAAATCTGCGACAGGCGTTCGCCTATCTCGTCGTTGTCGTCGAGGAATTCCATCTTGTCCACGCACTCAATGCCCAGCGCCGACAGGCAGCGTCCTTTAAGCATTGTGCGTATCTCGTTGAATCCTATTTTACTTTCGAAGTTTTCGGGATATATCATCAGTGTAGTTCTTACTCTTGTATAAGGTATTTCGGCAGAGGTTCCGCTCCTATGAAAACAGCCTGCTGTCGGTATGCGGAGCATCATGCCGGCTTCAAGTCGGTAAAGTTACGAAAAACAGTTGTCTTTGCAAAAAGTGCGGCTATAATTTGAGGGTAGCAGGCGCGATTGGCACGGATGAATGAATATTCAGCCGGGACAAGGGCCGTAAACGTATGTTTTCACACCCCGTTGGGAGCAAAGAAAAATTAGGTCGGACATATTTTGAAATACAAGGCACATATTTTAAAATATCTCAGACCTATTTTTGCAGCGGCTAAATGCCCGAAAAAACAAAGGCTAACGCAAGCGGCTTTTCCGGTGAATGTTTATTACGGAAAGCCGGATAATTATTCTGTTTCGGGCTGTGCAATCCTGTTGACGAAACTTGTGCCGGCCGGGCCGGTAACGCTACATTTTTGAGCAACAAAGAAAAAACATTACCGCCGATTTGCACGGAAGTTTATAATTTCTTACTTTTGCACCGTCGTCCGCGGAAATACATTCCGTCTTTAAGAGGAGAGATGGTAGAGTGGTCGATTACAGCAGTCTTGAAAACTGCCGTGCTGCAAGGCACCGGGGGTTCGAATCCCTCTCTCTCCGCCATGAAAAGGTGTTTATCAAGCTATTATGCGATAGACACCTTTTTTCGTACACGATAATCAGGCGGGCTGTTTATTTCTGTTTTAAATCGAGCTATAGTTTATAATCGTGAACATCAACGCAAAAATACTAAGGACTTTAATCATAGCGGTCGCTTCGGCATTGGCACTTGTGCTTTACGACCGGGTGCATTTGATAGTGGCTCCGCTCCACCTGCAAAGGACGCTGGCCGTTTTGATAATGCACATGATAGTATGCTTGCCCATTGTGGTTGTTTTGTTACTGCTTAACAGGCCTAAGGACTTTTTCCGCCACCTGGGGCTTGACGGCAACTTTATAAAAGGAATGGTTTTCGCGTTAATCAGTACGCTTCCCCTTTTCATTGCTTTTCCTGTTGTGGGGGATTTCAACGGCGGGCTGACATGGGACAAACTGGTGCGTTCCGCCGTTATTGCGGCCTTTTTCGAAGAAGTGATTTTCCGCGGCTTCATTTTCGGGCAACTGTTCCGTTATTGCAAAATAGGTTTCTGGTGGTCGGTGATTATACCATCGCTGCTGTTCGGCTCAATCCATCTTTACCAGGGCAGCGACCCGCTTTCGTCGCTCGCGGCTTTCGGAGTGACGTTCATAGGCGGCTTGTTTTTCAGTTGGATATACGTGAAGTGGGATTTTAACCTTTGGTGTCCCGTGGGATTGCATTTCTTTATGAACCTGTCGTGGCTGTTGTTTACGGTGGAAGGCAATTCGGTGGCGGCCGGAGGTGTGGTTTCTAACGTATTCCGGATTCTGTCGGTGGTTGTTGCCATAGTTCTGACAAATGTCTACCTGCGCAAGCGGGCAACTGCCGATTCTGTATAAAACAGTCAGGCCTTATTCCGTGATGTTGATAATTAGATAGGAACAAGCCGGTAATGTTCCTGTTGCAAACAAAATACTCCGGTTCCCGCGGGAACCGGAGCACCATTAACAAACCAAAATTCTATCTTCACAGACAGCGTCCTGCCCTCGTCTTGCAATCAGAACAGGATTAAGGGGTATTATGTAGCTTCGCATGAAGCGGCAGTGTCTTTGTGTTACTACAATTCGGCGCGAACGTTCTAAGTAGAGTGCGCTTGTTGCTTTTAGAATTGTTTTATGAACTCGTCCAGGGTCATGTTTTCTATTTTCATTTTCTCTTTAAGGCGCATTTTCTTTCTTGAAATGCTCCCTTTGGCTATGTGGTATATTTCTGAAAGCAATGAGAGCGAGAACTCCATTTTCAACAGGCAGGCAAAGCGTATTTCCTCGACGGTCAGTTCGGGGTAAGCATTTTTCAGTCGCATGGTGAAATCGTTGAAGCAGGCGTCGGTGTTTTGTACGATTATATCCCATTCCTCTTTTTTCAGGTGCATTGCCCCTTGTGAGTTCTGGCTTTTCATAAGAATTGGAACCGTCAGGGCGTTCAGTCGTCTGTAGTATTCTACGCTTTGGTTGAGCGATTCTATTTCAATGGCTTCGCGGTCCCGTTTCTCTTTCAGGTATTTTACTTCTGTTTTTTTCTTTTTCTGGTTTATATGGAAAAAGCCGGTTATTCCCAAAAGCAAAATAAAGGAAAGGAGAATGGCGAGCCTGTAGTAGGAGAGTTCTTGTTCAGAAAGCTCCGCATTCATTTGAGCTATCCTTTTTTGCTGGCGTTCGTGTTCCTGAAAGGCGTTCAGGTTGCTGATATATCCGGCCTTGTTGTTTGCTTCCAGTGAATCCCTGGTACGTATGCTTTTTTCGGCGTACTTGCATGCCGATTGGAAATCTCCCTGTTCTTTTTTAAGAAGCGACATTTTATAATAAATGTCGTGCCTTTCGTTTAAAGGAAGTTTCCCGATGTATTTCATGAAGAGTTGCTCTGCGTCTTCAAGGCGGTGCATTTTAAGGTAGATGTTCCCTTTGAGTATATTGCACGCCGGTTCGTCGAGGTATCCGTTTTGCAATGCTACATTGGTGTAGAGCAGTGCAGAGTCAAGTTTGTTCATGGCCAGGTAAACCCTTCCCAGGTCTTTGTTGTATTCGGCCCGGGCAGGAGAGTTGTTTTGCGACACAAGGCTTAGCGCTTTGCGCAAATTGCTGCCGGCCAGCACGTATTTCTTTTCTGAAATACGCAGCTCCGCAAACTCGTGCAGGGCTTCGGCCATAAGAGCGGAGTCGTTTAACCCGTTGGCAATATAAAGGGCGCGCTCCAGGCATGTTTCCTCCATGTTGTGCATCATCTTGAACCGGTAGATATGCGCTTCTCCTATTTTAATTGCAAACAGCATTCTGATGTTTTGCCCTGCATACTTTTCGGCCTGGTTGTATGAGGCATTGGCCCTGAGAAAGGCATATCGGTTAAAGTATATACGGCCCATGTAGAAATATGTCTGGCATAAACGCACGGAATCCTTATTTTCCTTGAAATAGGAGATGACCAAATCCGGATTGCTTGCTAAAACATCCGGCGCGTTTGGTATAAGCTGCTTGGATTTTATTAGCAGGAAATGGTATAGTATGTTGTCGTGCTTGCTTAATGAGGAGGTGTCTATGTCAAGTATCTGGTTCAAGGCCTCCTGTGGATTTGCGTCCAGGGAATCTTCCAGCGCAAGCAGTGACGGACTGTAAGCCTTATGTCCCTGACGGCTACACGAAAATAGAGCTGTTACTATTATTGTTGCAATAAAAAAATATTTTCAACCGCATTTCTTGTTCTTTTGTTATACTGCTTTTGTATTTGCCGCAGAATTCCCGGAAAAGTTTCGGAGCATTGTGCATTGCAGAATATCCGGCTTTGCAATAAGAAAAAGCTACAGGCAAAAGTTATTTAAAAACAGTGCTTGGTAATACGTTGTGATACAATACACATCGTGTAGGAAATAATCTGTTTCGGCAAGATTAATCGTTACGTATCCGTGTTGTTGTTTGATGATACAAATTAAGTGGTATTTGAGCAGAAAAGCAATTTTTTGTATGTACATTAATAATGTTTATAATGCTGTTTTATTGCTGTTTAAGTATTTTTAATGATGTACACGTGTATATTTGTGCTGTAAAGGCGGAAGTATTTAACGCGTTTTATGTGTGATTCGTATTTTGTCTGTCGCATTTGCATTATTAATAAGGTAAGAAGGAAAGATTTTCCTGTTTACTCCCGATTACGTGCGGTTTGTTGGATATACAGTATGTATGCACCGATTATGCATATAGGGCAGTCTTTGTTTTAGTGTTTTTCTTATGCCGGATTTACGTTGGTGGGAGAAGAAAAAAATATGTCTGAGATATTTTAAAATATGTCTGACATAATTCGAAATATGTCTGACCTATTTTCGAGTGTCCGAAAAACGCTTGCATAGAGACCTTTGCGCGTTGGCATTCCCTCGCACATGGTTTTAACATTCCGCTCCCTGCTGCTTGCCGTAATGTCAATTATATGTGCGAGGCATTCCACGCCTAATCAAACTGGTCATTCATGCTTTCTGAGCTTTTTAGTAAGATAAATTCGTTTTCAGCTTGAAGTTGGTAACTTTTCGGCCGGGTAATATTACCCGTAACGGATATATAAGGTATTACAGAAATTATGGATGTTAAGCGATTGCTTAATTGTTTTTCTGTTTGACGTCATTAATGGCTTTTGCCAAAGCTTCAATATATCCTCGGCCATATTTTATGTCAGGTTCCATGTAATTGCCTTCGCCCCATTCATTCCATGATTTTAAGAATACCAGCTGGTTCTTTTTTCTCTTCACAATTTCTAATACTTTCTTTGCGTGGATATAGAAATATTCGGGTTTGGGATTTTCCAAAACGAGGGCGTATCGTTTACTGCGCGGCGAATGGTCCCAGTTCGGAATGAGGCATGGAATGTAATCTTCTCTAATATCTTCGGTTTCGTTTGTAAAGTAAGGTATGCAGTCTTTGTATGGTATGGCCACCCTTATGTGTTTCAATTTGGATTTAAGTCGGATTATGATTTTATCTATAATGGGTCTTTGGGGGTAGCCGTAAGCGCTTCTTTCGCACGTGAAAATATGTATACCTTTTTCTTCGCATATTTTTTGGGAAGCACCTATCAGGTTTATTTGTCCAATGAAATAAATACCGTCAAAACCGGCTTTCTTTGCCAGTTTATCCCAGCATGGTACGAAATCGCCGGGAAGAAGGTCAGGACGGTAGATAAGGAAAACCGGTTTGTTGCCGATTTTTACATATCGCTTGTCTTTGAAAGCCTTTAGAGCATATTCGAAGTGCTCGCGATAGTCTTTCTCGCCTCCGTATGTCTGCTCTATCAATATTCTGTCGCCGGAACTGTCTTTGTTCCACTGCTTCGCTTTCCACGAGTCGTTAGCCCAGCCGAAGCAGAAAGGGAAATCCGGTTTGCCCGTGGCAATAACATCGTCGATTATTTCGTTGAGTAGCTGCCGCTTGTTGCCGAACCAATAGTGCCAGTAACAGAATCCTGTTACCCCGGCTTGTTTGGCCAGTTCAACCTGCTGCTGCCTAACTTCGGGCAGACGCAGGTCATAATATCCTAATTCCGTGGGAACCTTGGGCTGGTAGTGTCCCCTGAAAAGCGGCTTTGCCTTTCCTACGTTTGTCCATTCTGTGAATCCCTTTCCCCACCATTCGTCGTTTTGGGGAAAAGGGTGGTATTGTGGAAGATAATATGCTAAAATTATTGGATCGAAACTGTTCATCATATAATTTTTTATGTGCACAAAGTTACAGACTTTCTCTTATAAATTTGTGCTTTTGCATAAGGCATGCAATCTTTTGAGTTGACAAGGATATATTATTGGAAATGCTAAATGTATTTTTATCGTTGCTCTTGTGCTACTTTCGGGACGTATAGAGGACTTTAATGGTTTGTGTGATTGTTCTGTGATTGTAAGCTCTGTCGACTTTTTCTATTATTTTGTCTATGTCTTTGGTCGTAATGTTATTTATCATTGTCGTTAGTTCTTTTCCGTTCAAACCATTGGCCGTGAATGCCCCTTCAAACTTATAGCTATATGCTAATCCAAACAGGGGAACACCACTGTATATGGCAGCAAAGTTGGCGTGCATACGTGTACCGATGAAGAATGACATTTTGCTTATTAAATATTTGACTTGGGGGGATGTTAAGTCTTTATCCACTAATATTATGTTGCTTTTATTGGAAAGGCGTTCGTATGCAGCTCTGCAAGCTATTATGTCATCATTATTTATTTCAGGTTTTTTGTAATTGTACGAATGAGGAATGAGATAAATGGCATGGCCTTTACTCTGAAAGTGAGTTATCATACGGTTAGTCAATTCGGGATAAACACTAAATTGTCCTGCCAGTTCGCGAAAACTATTACTGTATGCCAATCCGCTGATATTTATTCCAATTGAGTTGGGCATTACATCGATGTCCCATGCTTCAGGTTGCATATAAGCAGAGAGATCTTTTGTTATTTCATAGTTTATTCCCATTTTTTTTAATTCCGGCACAAATTTGTCATCACGTAAGTATACGGATTTTGAATGTCGTAGTATATAACGTGCTTCATTATAGTTGCTTTTTAATTTAAAGGGACCCAGTGTCTGTGGAAGTTGTATTATAGGAATGTTCATTTTGATTGCAATCAATGTTTCGGGCAATCGTGAATGAAAAGTTTTGGTGCCGTAGATGTCAGAAAACCCGTCTCCGCCGTTGATAGCCGCCAGATATTCCACATTTTTCAATATCCTGCCGACTTTGGTCCATGGCAGACGGATTCCGAATTTACAAAGCAGCCACCATTCTGCAAAGAACACACCTATTATAGTTTGACACCATTCAGCGCCGTTGACTTTGTAAGTTTGTTCTTTTTGTTTTCTGTTATTTGGCTTCAAAAAGTTTCTGTACAGTCGTATGTTTAATAAGTTGTCACCGGCTTTTAATATTCCTTTTTGTTGAAGAAATGATATGGCCCCATATCCGAGGGCTGCGGTACCCCGATTGTTGTCTCTCAAGTCAAACCCGGAAATTATGACATACTTATTTATTTTTTTACTTTTTCCCATTTATCAGTTTCAGGATTATAGCGTTTTACAATACGTGCAGGGTTTCCGGCAACAATGGAGTATGGAGGTACGTCTTTCGTAACAACGCTTCGCGCAGCAACTATACAATGTTTACCGATATGGACACCGCTTAAAATTTCACAGCTAAATCCGAGCCAGCAATCGTCTTCGATAATGACAGGCCCTTTGCACAGCAATTTTTGAGGTGTTATTGGCTGCGAAGTATCTTCATAACCATGCGAATGGTCTGTAATATGCACATGCCCGGCAAAAAGTACATGCTTTCCTATTTCCACTTTGTTTATAGCTGCTATGCTACAATTCTTTCCTACCCATGTATCATCGCCAATCAGTATTCGGGGATTATATGGAATTCCGGCATATTCAGTGACAGGCCCTAAGTATGTACCTTTTCCTATTCCAACGTTGTTTCCTACAGATATGCAATGGGGATTGTTCAATTCAATTTTTCCGGTTACAAAGAACCGTCTTCCGGCCTTTTCTAACATGCTACCGTATAATTTTGACCGAAAATGATTTACAAACCTGTTAATGAACTTTTCTATAATCAAGGGGAAATAATGTTTTTTAAACAACATGCTTGACATTCGGATTAATTTAATATGTATGTGCATGTTTGACAGCGATTTTGTTGCCCATTTATGATATATGTGATTGGAAATTAGTAATCGTATAAAGTCAAAGTGTTTCTTCCTATTGCTGAAATTATAAGTTTTTTTGACGTTCGGATATTGTGCAACGGCGTATTCGTTATAGTTTGAAGGCTTAAGTGTTACCTTTCCGTTTTCACTTAAATCATTTATAAGTTTTTTCCCGGATAATGAATTCACGATAACAAGTGTATGGCCTATATTGTCCAACTTCTTGTATGCTTCAAGCCACGGGTCGGCTAATGAAACGTCAGCTTTCCAGCTGGTATCACGTTTGCAGTATAGGCATTTAATTGGCCGGAATAGGAGAGATTGATGAATTGAAGCCCAAGGCTCTGTATAATTATGTTTGAATATCTTATCCCCGTTTGTAGTTTGGATCTGTATTCCACTTGGCCAACCGTTTCCACGGTATTGCATATTTGCAATATCTTTTTTATCTAAGCCGATGAAACGATAATAACACCAAGTTCCTTCAATTGTAGTTTGTCCTGAACAGGAAAATGATATAATGAAACTCTTTATTTTATGTTTATCGAGGAATTGCTGGATGACAGAAACCTGGCAAGGGGGGCATGACACGACCATGCCGTTTCTTATTTCATTGATATTGGCTTTAATGAATCCATATATGTCAATGTCTTGATATATAGATCCGCAAATATTGACTTCCGACTGCGAATGAATCATTTTAGGAACATACATACACTTTTCCTTGTCAAAAACAAAGGTCATACTTGTTCCATAGTCTTTTTGCAGAAGATATTTTACAATAGCAGTGCCAATTCCTCCGGAAGAAGCCTTGAATCTATCTTCTTTATTGTTTGAATGGCACATGTAAAATTCGCTTTGTTTCAAGAAAACATTCATTACTTACCTATTTATCATTTTGCGTTTTATAATATTTACTGCCATACCTCGCTCTTTATCACTAAGCCCGAATATGTATATCGACAAACTGGTCAATATAATACATAATATCGTTTCGCCCATGAAAGAATAGAATGTAGTATCGTTCACAAGATAGTATAGAAGCGCGATGACAGCAACTGTAGGCGTTGCCGATTGTATAATAGGCAGCAAGGCTTTTGATAGGAATTGGGAGGTTGAGAATCCCTGTATCATATCTTTTAGCAACCAAAGTCTTGCAGCGAAGCACATCAATGAAGAAACGATGATGGCTACATAACCATATTCGGCGGGTAATCCCAGCTTGAAAAATGTGTATGACAAAGGAAAAGCCATAATACTTAACCCGCCTACTATTATTTGATACTTTTTAATGCGGCCTGTTGCCAACATCGCGGAGTATAGGCATTGTGAAAGGCACTGGCATAGAGAGTACAAAAAAGCCAACCGCACAAAAGTCGGTACAAAGTCAGGGACCTCTACCAACCAGACGGAAAGCATGTATTCAATGTTCAAGAATACAGGTACACATATAATTCCGAAAAGGAAGAAACAATATTTAGAGCCATATATAATCAACTTGTTTAGCGAATCGTAATTTCCAGCTGCATAAGCTTTTGTTATCTGAGGTGTCAAAGCCATTGTAAAATTCTGTACGAATGTGTTAATTGTCGCATCTACCTGGGAGGCAATTCCACGGGCTGCATTCAGAGCCACTCCAAAGAATAGGTTGGTAAGCACATTGATTGCCTGATTGTTCATGACTGCTGCTGTCTGGCCGATGAAGTTCCAACCACTGAAAGACAATATTTCACGAAAGGTTTCCTTGTTCACAAACAAGGAAAAGCGGCAATCTCTGAATTTGGAAATACAGTACCCGCTATAAATAAAACGCATACATATCGCTACAATTAACATAAGGACTGCATAAACGATTAATGCGTCGAACGCCATTATTGACAATGTGAATGCCACTGCCAGTTTCAGCGTGGCCTCCAGGATACCTATATAAGCAAAAGCCGACATCTTTTCATAGGCTATTATGGCTGCATTATATGGTATACTGATAATATTTACGCAAAAAGTTAATATAGAACACTGGAGTACCCAATTAGCGGCTTCCATACGTTCGGAACTTATGTTCATCATGTTGTTAAGGAACCATACCCCTAAGCTTTCGAGTATAATGAAAATCATAATTGAGAGTATTATGTGAATACTCAGGGTAGTGGAAAAAACTTTTTTTATGTTAGGCCGTGGCTTGCCTAATTCATATGCCATGAATCTTTGGCTTGCGGCGGTCATAGTCCCGCTAATGGCAGTAAACATAGTCACAAATCCTCCGACAACATTATAGATACCGTAATCATCAACGCCTAATGCTTCTAATACAACGCGGCTTGTATATAATGATACAGCCATGATGATAATGGTGCGAAAATATAGAAACAGTGTGTTTTTTGCAATGGTTTTCTTATTTGTAGTTATGTCTGGCATGTGCTGTGTTGTTTGAGCCACTGATTGCGTAGATGATGACCTTAATTATTAGGCTTATTCTGAGGATGTAATGAATTGCTCTTATTTGTTAGTCATTAATAATGGTTTCATGTCAATGTTATGGTGTTCTTTCAATACTGCCTTACGGGGAAGAGGGCTACGCGAAGGGTTGTGCAGCCGTAGGGGATGAGTTCTATGCTTTCTTCCGCTCCGAGGTCGTTGCCCTGTTGGGTGAAGTACGCAATCGGGCCGGCTGAGCCGCGAACCAGAGTCCAGTTGTTCAGGCGGCGGGCTTTCTTTATTGCTCGGAGCGAACAGCCGCTTAAGGTTATGGCTATGTCGCATTCTTTTAGGAACAGACAAGCCAAGTAATCAACAATCCTGCAAACGCAATAGTACACGTACCTGTTGCCGTCAAACGGCAGTTTGGTTTTCCTGAATATGAACATCAGCGGGGCACATGCCCAAAAGAACGACACAACGTTCTTGCGCGGGAAACCGAATTTCTCGCAGCGCGATTTCGATACCATGGTATAGAACGTCACGTCGTGCCCGTGTTTTGCCAGTTGTATGGACATGTCGAGCAGGTGCGACCGTCCCGGTGTTATAATAGCGATTTTCATTCGTTTGGTTTTTCACGAACTCGTTATATGGTTTGCTAGCGAGCGCGTTTTATGTAGCCCAAAAGTAATGATTTATTTTGTTATGACAAGGTGAGGGTGTGTTAGTGCAGGTAATTGTGAGAAGTTGTTGTTCTTCTTGCGTTGCTATATATGCGGCGCATGGAGGTTTTAACTATTGTAAACGGAAAAACGGGGGCGGAATGGGAGGCTTTTTACCGGGGGTTGGAGAAAAGAAAAAATAGGTGGGACATATTTTAAAATTCAAGGCACATATTTCGAAATAGGTCCGACCTTTTTTCAGACTGTTGAAAAGCGCTTGTGGAGAGGCTTTTGGGCGATGCCTCTACGTCGCAGTAGCCTTTAACATTTCGTGCCCGGTTGTTTGTCGAAATATTAACTATCCGTGCGGCGCGGTAATCGCATGTTTGTTCTGCCTTGCAATGCCGCATTATGTGCGCGTTGCGTGTTTGTGCCGACTGACGTTGCTGCCGGACAAGGGCTTGGGGCTTTGGGGTGTGGATTGTGGGGAGTATGAACGGGTGTACATGGTTGCGGAAAATGGATTCCCGAGCGCTCTAAAAGAGGCGCACGGGTGCGTTTTGAATGGTCCGCAGTACATTTTCCAAAATGCGGGTTATAAAAAGCCTGAAAAAGGCATTGCGTTTGCGCATTTTTTTTAAATTTGCAGAGATATATTTGCTTTTAATTTATTTCTAACCTAAAATATTTAATCGGTATAATGAAAACAAGCAGACGGACTTTTCTTAAAACCGTGGGTGGGATAGGTTTGTTCACCATTGTCCCGCGCAGGGTGCTTGGCGGCAACGGGCACATTGCCCCGAGCGACCAACTCACCAAAGGTATCATCGGCGTAGGCGGAATGGGGCGTTCGGGCAGCCATTTCACAAGTGACGAGCATTGTCGCCTTACCGCGGTGTGCGATGTTGACAAGAACCATCTTAACGACGCCGTTAAACAGGCGAAGGAGAACCTGAAGGAGGACGTGAAGTCGTACCACGATTTCCGCGATTTGATAAACGATCCCAATGTCGACGTGGTACATATCGCGACTCCGCCGCATTGGCACGCGCTTATGGCGATAGCTGCCGCAAAGGCGGGGAAGGATATTTGGTGCGAGAAGCCCATGACGCGTACCATAGGCGAAGGCCGCCGGGTGGTGGAGGCTATGAAGCGATACAACCGTGTGTTCAGGCTTAATACGTGGTTCCGTTTCACTGATACGTTCTACGGTTTGGGCACTACGGTGCAGCCTTTGAAGAAACTCGTAGACAGCGGGCTTTTAGGATGGCCGTTGAAGATTGTTGTGTCGGGCACTACCGGCTTTACATGGAAATTCTTCTGGGTGGGCAAGACGAATCTCGAGCCCCAGCCCGTGCCTGACGTGCTCGACTATGACATGTGGCTCGGCCCGGCTCCGTACAAACCATACAACGTGCACCGCACGCACCAGACGTTCCGCGGTTATTGGGATTACGATGGCGGCGGCCTTACCGATATGGGCCAGCATTACCTCGACCCCATACAATACCTGCTTGGCAAGGACGATACTTCGCCCATAAAGGTGGAGGTGGAAGCACCGCAGCAACATACCGACGCAGTAGGCATTTGGAAGAAGATTACATATACTTATGAGGACGGGTGCCAGATAATACTCGAAGGCGAAGGCTTCGAAAGCGCCGGCAAGACGGCTTACATCGAAGGCCCGAAAGGCAAGGTGTACAAAGGCTTCGAATGCACGATACCCGACATTATGAACAAGCTGGCCGAGTTTCCCGACCCGGAGCCGCAACGCACTGATTTCCTCGACTGCATACGCACACGGCAGAAATTCGCCCTCAACGAGGTCAACGGGCACCGCAGTTGCACGTTGGTGAACATGGCGGCCGTGGCACTGCGCCTCAACCGGCAGGAACTGAAGTTCGACCCCGTAACGCAGCTCTTTGTTGGCGACGACGCTGCAAACGCATTAGTCAACCAGCCTATGCGCGGAGAGTGGGGCTTATGAGTATGAACGTATAGAAAACAAGTAGCAAACAAACGAATATAAAAGCCTACGATATGAAAAAATATATATTATTCATAGCAGCAGCGTTGTTGCTTGGCAGCGCAACGATGTCGGCGCAAACCGACAGCCGCAACCGAACGGCCGAGACTATAGTTGCCGACGGGCTTGCACAGCTTCCCACGCAATCGTCCGAGACGTTCAATGCCATTATGAACGAGCTGGCCTCGACAGGTGATAAGGGAATACTCCAGATTGCCTCAAGGCTGGTTCCGCCCGCAAACGGCAAGAACGCCGTGTTCGAATACGCCATTGGCGGTATAACCGACCTGGTAACCACCAAGAACGGCGAAAAATATCGCGCCTCCGTGCGCAAGGGCCTTGCCGAAGCTATCGAGAAATGCAACGACTACGACAACAAGGCTTTTCTCCTTACGCAGCTTGCAAAGTGCGCAACCAAGGAGGATATGCCTGTGTTCTCGAAATACTTAAAGGACAGCAAGCTTAGCGACTTGGTTATAATGCTGCTTACGTCCATTCCCGGAAATGATACCGAGCTTGCATACCTCGTGAAGAACACCGACCTTCCGCACCTGGCGCTTGCCAAAATGGTTACGGCGCGTAATATTCAGGGAGTGGAAGATGTGCTCCTCGGATGGACTAACGACAGCGACGCGAAGACGCTGAAAGAAGTTTACAACGCGCTTGCAACCGTTGGCACGTCTAAGTCTGTCGATGTCCTTGCGGACGCGGCCAAGAAAGTAAACTACGGACCGGACCCCACGTTTGCAACAAACGCTTACGCCAAGCTTCTTGAAAGTCTCGAAAACGATACGAAAACAGTTCAGAAAGGGGCAAAAGCCCTTATGAAGTCCGAAACGTCGGCCGTTCGCTGTGCGGGGCTGAACCTGTTGCTCAAATCATCGGGCAAGGACGGCGTGAAAAACGTTCTCTCCGCTTTAAAAGACGATGACATTGAATATCGCAACACTGCGCTTGCCTGCGGCCTTGAATACTGCGGCGAACCTATCTTTACAGAGGTGACAAACAAATTCGGCAAACTCTCCGAACCCGCCCAGGTGGACGTAATGCGCTGGATTGGCAACAACCACGCAAAGGCAGGCGAGGCAGTAGTGTTGAAATACATGGCGTCGAGCGATACAACGCTTGCGCGCGAAGCCATGTTGGCAGCTTCCAAGATTGGAGGGAACACAATGCTGGCCGACCTGCTGAAATACGTTAGCGGCCCGAACGCAAAGCAGGCCAAGGCAGCTTTGCTTTCGTTCAACGGCAAGATAAACGACGGAGTAGTGAGATTCCTCAATAGCAGCGAAGACGCAAAGACCCTCGTTCCCCTTCTCGAGATTGCCGGCACGCGCCACATTCACGAGGCATACCAGAGGGTAGCAAAACTTACCGGCTCGTCGGACGCTTCGGTAAGCAACGCGGCATTCACGGCACTTTCCGGCGTGGCTTCACCTGACGTGTACGGCGATATATGCGCTATGCTCGACAAGTCGTCGGGCGAATCGACGGCCAAGTTGCAGAAGGCGGCTTGCAGTGCGCTGGCCGGCGAGAGTGCTGAGGTGCAGTTCAACCGCTTCAACGAGAGCATGAAAAATTCGTTGCACCCCGAGTATTATTACCAGCTTCTTGCACAGGCCGGCTCTGACAAGGCCATTGCAGTGATAGAGCAAGGCATGAAGCAAAGCAACACAAAAGAAGCCGCTTCGGCTGCAATGCTTAATGTCGACAACTCTGCGGTGCTCCCGATACTCATAAATATGGCACGTTCCGCCCAGGGAGAGCAGAAAGACAAGACAATAAGCCGCTATCTCACTTTGGTAGACAAGGCACAGGTAAACGCCGTGCGCAAGTACCAGTTGCTGCGCGACGCATTGGAGCTTAACCCGTCGGACGCCCAGGTAAATAAAATACTCTCGGCACTGCGGACCACGAACACCGTACAGGCGTTGAACGTGGCGGCCAATTATCTTGGCAGTAGCACATGTTACCGTGCGGCGGCCGAGGCTGTAAGAGGCATAATCTCTTCTAACGGAGCGTTGAACGGCGGTGCGGACATAAAGAATGCTTTGCAGAAAGCCGTTGAGGCGTTCAGCAAGGACAAGGCCAACGGTGACGCCGACGCAGGTTATGCAATCGATGACGTTAACGGTTTGTTGTCCAAGACAACGGCGACGGGCTTCACGCTCGGCAGCGGTACCGCAACTCTTGCTGCCGGAAGTGCTCCAGCTTCACTCAATAAAGACTACGAGAATTTCCAGATAACGGTCGACTTCAAGGGAAGTGGCAAAGCAACCGCAACACTCCGCGGCGTTCCTGTCTTCACGATAGACGGCAGTTCGTTTGCTTTCGTCGGCCCTAAGGAAGCCAAGGCCCTTAATGCCGAAGGTGAGTGGAATACACTGGAAATAAAAGTAGTGGATGACCGTATCTTTACCTCGATAAACGGAACGGAGATAGCTGCAAACGCACTCTTGCCCGATATGGCGGGGCTCAAGACTGCGCCTGCTACAGGCAAGGTTGAAGTGGCCGTAAACGAGGGCGAGTTGCAGATACGCGACCTCTTAATCAACGAACTTCCCTCTACACCTGTGTTCAAACTCTCGCCCGAAGAGGAAAAAGAAGGCTTCGAAGTATTGTTCGACGGCCGCTCGCTCGAAAAATGGCAGGGCAACAAGACCAACTATACCACCGAGAACGGCGAAATCATCGTAACCGCAGCTTGGGGCGGAAGCGGCAACCTCTATACGAACAAGAAGTACCGCGATTTCGTGTTCCGTTTTGATTTCTGCTTTGCACAGCCCGGCATGAACAACGGTATCGGCGTGCGCACTAACATAGGAACCGACGCCGCATACGACGGTATGGAGATACAGATACTCGACCACGACGATCCTATCTATGCCGACTTGCACGACTATCAGCAGCACGGAGCTGTTTACGGTATTATCGTTCCGAAACGCGTTAAGTTTGGCGAGACGGGTACATGGAACTCAGAGGAAATCCGCGTTGTGGGCGACCACATCACGGTTACCGTGAACGGCGAGGTAATACTCGACGGAAACATACGCGAAGCCTGCAAGGGACATAACGTTGCGCTCGACGGTTCGGACTACAACCCATATACGGTTGACCACAAGAACCATCCGGGACTGTTCAACAAGGACGGCTACATCAGCTTCTGCGGCCACGGCCCGGGCATTAAGTTCCGCAACGTGCGTGTGCTCGATTTGAGCAACAGCAAGAAAAAACGCCGTTAAGCATAAACGCTGCGGCGGAATACACACAAACAAGTGCCGGCAACGTCCTCTTGCCGGCACTTGTTTTTTACTGTATACGAACCGGCGGATTTGAGTAATATTTCCGCTATCATTATTTGTCTGCCTTTTTCGGGATAGTTTTCACCCCCTCTAAGAGCAAAGAAAAAATACAAGGCACATAATTCAAAATATGTCTGACATATTTTAAAATAGGTCAGACATATTTTTGCCTTCGTCGAAAGCCCATGAATAAAGGGAGTAAGGTTGTCTGCAAAAAACTGTCGCAAAGTTTTCTTTTCCGGCTGCGGTTTTTGCTTGTTCCTGTTGTCTGCATTCGTGTTTTTCTTCATTAGGTCGTTTTTACGGAGCCGGGCAGAAAATAACCTTGCATGTTTGCTGATTCGTCCAAATATTTTATTTTTGTATAAAATAAACAGTATCTCTTTTGAAACATTAAAATACGGTTTTCTGATATGTCGTATAAACCTTATTTCTTTCAGGCAGCCTTGGCGGCTGTGCTTCTTACGGGTTGCGCCACCGGCAACAAATCGGTAGTTCCCACAAATCTGCGCACCGAATATTTGGACAATCCAATAGGACTTGGCACGGACGAACCGCGTTTCACGTGGGAATATTCGGGTAACAACAAGAATTTCATGCCTTCGAAGTATGAAATAAGGATAGGCACCGACCCCGGTAAACTCAATGCCTATGACAAAACTATGGCCATACGTCCGCATACCCGTTACTATTGGAACGTGACGGCGTGGGATGAATCGGGAAAACGTACAAAGACTTCGGAAACCGCATTTTTTGAAACAGGCAAGCTGAGCGGCAGCGATTGGTCGGCAAAATGGATTACCGACAACCATGACAAGGAATACGAGCCAGCACCGCTGTTCCGTAAACAGTTCAAGGCGGACGGGAAAGTGGCCGACGCCCGTCTTTACATAGCTGCAGCGGGCTATTACGAGTGTTTCATAAACGGCAAACGGGTAGGGACAAACTACCTTGACCCGGGATACACGCATTTCGACAAGCGCATACTCTATGTAACGCACGACGTTACGCAGTTGCTCCAAGCAGGAGACAACGCCGTGGCCGTAGTACTCGGCAATGGCTGGTATAACGAGCAGTCTGTGGCGGTGTGGAATTTCCATGAGGCACGTTGGCGCAACCGCCCGCGCATGCTGTGCGAGCTGCGTATCACATATACCGACGGTTCCGTCGCAACAATATGCTCCGATGGAACATGGAAAACCTCTACCGGACCATATACGTACAATAACATATATAGCGGCGACCGTTTCGACGCACGTCTTGAAGAGAAAGGGTGGAAAGAACCGTCGTTCGACGACAGCCGTTGGCAGGCCGCCACGGTAACCGAAGCACCCGCGCCCCTGCTTGCCGCGCAGCAAATGCCCGGCATAAGGATTACGGAAGAGTTGCGGCCTGTGAGCATGAAAGCATTCGGCGACAGCGTATATGTTTTTTCGTTTGCAAAAAACATGTCCGGCTTGTGCCGCCTGAAAGTGAAAGGCGACCCCGGCACGCATATCACGCTCAAGCATGGCGAGCTTTTGAAAGAAAACGGACGGCTCGAACAGGGAAACATCAATATTTATTACCGTCCGGTGAAAAAAGGAGAGATACTGCAGACCGACGAGTACACCCTGCGCGGAAACGGCGAGGAGGAGGTTTATGTCCCCTCCTTTTCGTATCATGGTTTCCAGCACGTCGAAGTGATTTGTTCCAAACCTGTTACGCTCACAACCGAGAGCCTCACCGCTTTGTTCATGCATACGGACATAGAGCCGGCAGGCAAGTTCGAATGCTCCAATACATTGCTTAACAAGATTTGGAATGCCACCATGCAGTCCTATCGCAGCAACCTGCACAGCATTCCTACCGACTGCCCGCAGCGCGAGAAAAACGGATGGACCGCAGACGCGCATGTGGCTGTAGACCTCGGACTGCTCGGTTTCGACGGAATTACTTTTTATGAGAAATGGATGGACGACATTATCGACAACCAGCGCGAAGGCATAGGAGACATAGCCGGAATAATACCTTCCAGCGGTTGGGGTTACGGCGAGTTCCCCGGCCCGGTGTGGGACGCCGTGATGTTTATCATACCTAATGCACTCTACAACTATTATGGCGAGAAACGCAGCATAGAGAAACTTTATCCCAGCATGTTGCGTTACCTCGATTACCTGAAGACGAAAGAAAAAGACGGCTTCCTGACTTTCGGCCTGAGCGATTGGGTGTTCTGGAAAGCACAGACAAACAACGAGTATACCTCGACGGCTTATTATTATCTCGACTACAAGCTAATGGCACGCTTTGCCGCGTTGCTGGGCAAGGACGCTGCACCGTTCGAACGCAAGGCCGCAGAACTGAAAAGCCGCATAAACGCCAAGTTTTTCAATCCCGAAACGGCAGCATACGCCGAAGGAACGCAGGCCGCGCAGGCGCTCGCACTTTACCTCGGGCTTGTGCCCGAAGGAAGGGAAAAGGATGTTGCGGCACGGCTGCACGAAATTGTTGCGGCAAACAATTATTTCCTCGATTTCGGCCTGATAGGCAGCAAAACAGTTCCCGCAATGCTTACACGCTACGGCTACGTTGAAGACGTTATGAAAATGGCAACCAAAACGGAAGCTCCTTCGTGGGGATATTGGGTAGAGACAAAAGGATATACAACTCTGGCCGAAACATGGACGTTGAAGCCGAACTTTGCCGACGCTTCGCTTAACCATGTGTTTATGGGAGATATTTCGGCCTGGATGATGAACAACCTTGCGGGAATAAATTTTGATGTCAACAAACCTGGGTTCAGGCATATACGGATTACCCCGCATTTTGTGAAAGACCTCGATTGGGCAAAAGGCGAGTACCGCTCGGTAATGGGACTTGTGTCGAGCAGCTGGAAACGCGAGAACGGAAAGGTGGTACTTACGGTATCCATACCCGAAGGAACGACGGGAGAAGTCTCAGTAGAGGGCCGCTCGTATCCACTTGTGTGCGGAACAAACACAATGTCGTTTTAAACATTCCCGCTCAAGGCGCCTTACGGCGTAAAATACGTGCGTGCGTTTGTTTACAAATCAAGCACTGGCGGGGAATCGGGCGCATAAGTGCTTCGTATGCGCCATGCTTGCGGGTAAGCGTTGTTGAGTCGCGTTCCGACGTTGTTCGCGAATCCGAGCGGCACGCCGCGATAGGTTACAAGCACATACCCGCGCTGATATTGGCGTTCGGGGGTTAGGGTCTCGCCGCGCAAGTATTTTATGGCATTGGCATAGTCGGTTTCAACCTGTTCGAATGCCTTGCAATCAAGTTCCGTACTCATAGCCAGGCCTTGTGCCGGTGTAAAATCCGCATAGTTTCCCGTGTTCTTCTTTTTGTTGCGTCCGTCTTTTCCGAAATTTCGTTTGCCTTGCTTTTCGGTCGCCACCGGTATTCCGGCGGTAACGACGTTTAAATGCTGTTGCAGTAAGGCAAAGTCGCCGCAAAGTTCGTTACGGCGCGCGTAAATGGTAGAATCTTCGGCATAAAACCCGAAATCTTCGCTGTTCATAAGGAAATGTGCAAAATCGCCGTTGACTTCAGGTTTGTTACGGCAGACTATTTTTTTCAAGTTGTCGGTAGCGGGGCATTCCTCTGCTTTTTTGCGCAGCAGTGCAAGGAAAAATCCCTCGCCGCGTGTGCGGTGGGGGAAAAAGTGGTACACATCGGCGTTGCCGCCTGCCATGTCGCCGGATATATTCCAACTGTCTTGCGTCTTTACCTGTACAATCTCGGCATCGAGTGTTTCGGCAATCCATTGCACATTGTCCTCGTCCTCGTGGCGGTTGAAAGTGCAGGTACTGTAAATGAGGAATCCGCCGCCGCGCAGGGCATTCCATACGCTGCCTATTATTTCGCGCTGGCGCATGGCGCAGTTCTCTACGGCCTTTGCGCTCCATTCTTCGCGGGCCTGCATGTCTTTTCGGAACATGCCCTCGCCCGAGCACGGCACATCGGCCAGTATCAGGTCGAAGTAGCCTTCAAGGCCGGCAAATGCTTCTGGATAATTGCAGGTAACGGCTACATCAGGGTCTCCCCACTTAGTCATGTTTTCTGAAAGTATTGCGGTACGCTTGGCAACAGGCTCGTTAGATACCAGCAGGTCGCCTTTTTCCATCAAACCGCGCAGAAGGGTGGATTTTCCTCCCGGCGCGGCACAAAGGTCGAGCACACGGTGCAGCGGAAGCATGCTTTTGGCTGTCGTGAATGCCTGCTCCACGAACATCGAAGAAGGTTCTTCAACGTAATACATTCCAGCATGTAGCAAGGGGTCGAATGTAAACTTGGGGCGGCTTTTAAGGTAAAACCCGGCCTGCGACCATGGCACGCGTTCCGCACCTGCAAGGTCCAGCAGTCCGGGGCGACTGGAGCATTTTGCCTCGTTTATGCGCACGCTTACTTCGGGCTCGCCGTCGAGAGCCGATTCAAGGCGCATGTATTCGTCGTTTCCAATGGCTTTGCGCATTTGAACGGAAAAATATTCGGGGATGTTCATGTCTTATAGCGGCTTGTTTGGTTTGCAAAGTTAAATAAATCTTGCGTATGTCAGAAAAGGCAGCAGACTTCGGACGTGGCAGCGCGCATTTGGTACGTGCACAAAACGAAGTTCCGGAAAGCGAAAACTTTTGAAAAAAATCCGGGGGCTATTTTACCGGTCGCAAAAGCCTTTTGCAATGCGGGCTGAAATATGTCTGAGATATTTTGAAATAGGTCAGACATATTTTGAATTATGTGCCTTGTATTTTTTATTTGCTCAGAGAGGCGTGAAAATTCTCCCGAAAAAGGCAGACAAAAACCGTCACGGCGCGTTGAATTCCCTTGCTTTGCGGTGTGTGTGGCACGAAAAAAGCCGCATTCATGCGAATGCGGCTTTTCTTTTACGGGTATGTGAGTTTGTTACTCTTCTTCTTTTGCCGGCGCCTGCTTGTAGTTGTCGATGTCGGCAGGAGTAACGTTTGCAATGTATGCGGCGTGCTTTGCTACCTCGGCTTCAACGTAGTTTACATATACATTGAGGCTCTTTTCGAACAGTTCCGGGGCTTTGCATGTGTCGCGCAGCAGGAGCTGTGCCATGATTATGTCGGCAGCCATTTCCATGAGGCGGCGCGAAACGAGGTCGAGGTATTCCTGGTCGCCCTGCTCGCGTGTTTTTGCTACGGCAGCCTCGTATGCGTCGGCCATTGCGTGTATGCGTGCTTTGATTGAAGCATATTTCTCGCAGGTGTCGAGAGCTTCGAACTCGCGTATAGTGTTAAGGTATGTGCCGTTGGTTACGTATCTTATCGCTGCAACGGTCTGCAACTGGGTTGTGCCTTCGTAAATGCTGGTGATACGTGCGTCGCGGTAGATTCGCTGGCAAGCATATTCGAGCATGAAGCCCGAACCTCCGTGAACCTGTATGCAGTCGTAGGCATTCTGGTTGGCATACTCGGAGTTCATACCCTTGGCAAGCGGAGTGAAGCTGTCGGCCAGGCGTGCGTATTTTTTCTGCTCCTGGCGTTCCTCGGGAGTGAGCTTGCGCGAACGTGCTATGTCGTCAAGGCTCTTGTATATGTCAACGTAACGCGATGTTTCGTAAAGAAGTGCACGTCCTGCGTCGAGTTTTGCCTTTATCGTAGCGAGCATGTCGTACACGGGAGCCATGTCGATAATGGCTTTGCCGAACTGGCGGCGGTCGGTTGCATAGGCAAGAGCTTCATTGTATGCAGCCTGACTCAGGCCGACGCTCTGTGCTGCTATGCCCAAGCGTGCGCCGTTCATAAGGGCCATCACATATTTAATAAGGCCTAAACGACGTTCGCCGCAAAGCTCTGCGTGTGCGTTCTTGTATGTGAGCTCGCACGTGGGTGAGCCGTGGATACCGAGTTTGTTTTCTATGCGGCGCACATTTACTCCGCCCTGGCGTTTGTCGTAAATGAACATTGAGAGGCCGCGGCCGTCGTGTGTGCCTTCCTCGGAACGTGCGAGCACGAGGTGAATGTCGGCGTCGCCGTTGGTGATGAAGCGTTTCACACCGTTGAGAAGCCAGCAACCGTCTTTTTCGGAATATGTTGCGCGCAGCATTACGCTCTGCAGGTCACTGCCTGCGTCGGGCTCGGTAAGGTCCATCGACATGGTCTCTCCTTCGCATACGCGCGGAATGAAACGCTGGCGCTGGTCTTCATTACCGAACTCGTAAAGAGTTTCAATGCAGTCCTGCAAGCTCCAGATGTTGCCGAAGCCTGCGTCACCGGCAGCGACGATTTCAGCGCACATCGTGTAAGGAGTAATGGGGAAGTTCAAACCGTTGTAACGGCGGGGCATTGTCATACCGTTCATTCCGGCAGCAACCATGGCCGCAAGGTTCTCTTTTGTTCCTGAAGCGTATTCAACACGTCCGTCCTTGTGATGGGGACCTTCGGCGTCCACGCCCTCGGCGTTGGGGGCAACGATGTTTGCCGTAATGTCGCCAACGATAGAGAGCACGCGGTTGTAGTTGTCTATGGCGTCGTTGTAATCAACGGGTGCATAATCGTAAGTTTCACGATCGGAAAAATCGCCTTCGCGCAATTCCACGATACGTTTCATCAGATCGTTTTCCAAATGGAACTTCAGTTCCGGCTTATCTGAATAGAAATTTGCCATTGCTTTATTACTTATTTTCTGAAAAAGGACTGATGTCCCCTGTTTACTTACTGTTTTCTTTGTAGTACTTAATCATTTTTGGAATGACATCCTCTACGGCTCCTATTATAACGTAGTCTGCTATGGAGTTGATAGGAGCGTCCGGGTCGGTGTTTATAGAGATTACGATTCCGCTCTCTTTCATTCCCGCTACGTGTTGTATGGCACCCGAAATGCCGCATGCGATATACACCTTGGGGCGAACGGTTACGCCTGTCTGGCCTATCTGCAAGTCTGACGGGCAAAAGCCTGCGTCTACGGCAGCACGGCTTGCGCCTACCTCAGCATGGATTTCTTCTGCGAATTCGTAAAGAAGTTTGAAACCTTCTGCGCTTCCTACTCCGTAGCCGCCGGAAACAATTATGGAAGCACCCTTGAGGTTGTTCTTGGCGCGCTCTACATGACGTTCCAATACTTTTACTACATAGTCGCTTTCGGGCACGAAATCTTCAACGTTTTCGTAAATTACGTTGCCTTTGTAATTGTCGTCCAACTTCTCCGATTTCATCACGCCGCTACGAACGGTAGCCATCTGGGGACGGTGGTCGGGGTTAACGATTGTGGCAACGATGTTTCCGCCGAAAGCGGGACGTATCTGGTAAAGGAGGTTCTTGTAGGTCTTTCCGTTTTTCTTGTCCTCATAGTCGCCTATTTCCAGAGCCGTGCAGTCGGCCGTAAGACCGCTCTTGCAGCTTGAAGAAACGCGCGGCCCAAGGTCGCGGCCTATTACCGTTGCGCCCATAAGGCATATTTGCGGCTTTTCCTGTTGGAAGAGTTTTACAAGAATAGAGGTATGCGGTTTTGAGGTATAAGGATAAAGTCCTTCGTGGTCGAAAACGTGTAGTATATCCACACCGTAGGGTAGGACCTGACTTTCAACCTTTCCTTTTATGCCTGTGCCGGCACATACAGCTTCCAATTGGACACCTAACTGATTGGCGAGTTTGCGCCCTTTTGTCAAAAGCTCAAGACTCACGTCCTCGACGGTTGTCTTATCTATTTCGCAGTATACAAAAACATTATTCATATTAAAACAGTCTTTATCCTATGGTGTGATTTGCGAGTAATTCTTTTATAAGTTCGTTTACGTCGTTGTCGGAGTCGGTTAACGTGCGGCTTTCTTTAGCTTTGAACACGATGTTCTGAACAGCCTTTACTTTCGTAGGAGAACCCGCAAGGCCGCATTGCTGCAAATCGCCGTCTACGTCAGCAACGGTCCATTGCGTAATATTAAGATATGGGTGTTTCTCATATTCTTCTGCATACGGAAGGTTGCCGTCGGCAGGGCGTTCTATCGGTGTCATGGCACGTTTGTACTTCATGACGAGTTTCGCGTTGCGCGGGCGGCATGGAGCAGCGTCACCATTCACTGTGAGCATTATAGGCAGCGGGGCTTTTACTTTTTCCGAACCGCCGTCGATGTGGCGCGTAACGATGATTTCATCGTTAGTGCATTCGTTTATATTGTTTACGTATGTAACTTGGTTCAAACCGAGTTTCTCTGCAACCTGCGGGCCTACCTGCGCGGTGTCGCCGTCTATGGCCTGGCGTCCGCCTATTATCAGGTCGCATTTGCCGAGCTTGCGTATTGCCATAGAAAGGGCGTAAGAAGTAGCCAGTGTGTCGGCACCGGCAAAAGCGCGGTCTGTAAGCAAAACGCCATTGTCAGCACCGCGGTAAAGCCCTTCGCGTATTATTTCTGTAGCGCGTGGAGGTCCCATGGTGATGATGGTTACCGTAGAACCAGGGTTTTTGTCTTTCAAGCGCAAGGCTTGTTCGAGCGCGTTCAGGTCTTCAGGATTGAAGATAGCCGGCAGTGCGGCGCGGTTTACGGTTCCTTCCGGAGTCATCGCGTCTTTGCCCACGTTGCGCGTGTCGGGCACTTGCTTAGCAAGCACTACTATTTTTAAACTCATAATATTATTATATAGGTTGAATTAAAGTTCGTTTCAGTTTTGGCTTGCAAAATTACTCATTTTGCTGAATACGACCAATTTTTGCCTGTATTTTTTGCACAAGGCCACTGCTTTTGAGCAATTGAATGAATTCGTTTTCAAAGTTAGGCGTGAACGTTTCCGAGCCGAGCATGCGCTCAATTTCTTGGACGTTCCAAAACTTTCCGCCTTGGGTTTCTTCGCTTGGCGTTATCAGTCCGTTATATATTGTGTAGTGAGAATATACGAGCTCGCGTTCGCGTGACGACGTGAATACGTACCGACCTAAAAACTCAGGCTTGAAGTCTGTTATCCCTAATTCTTCGCGTGTTTCCCTGCGCAATGCATGTCCGACCTCTTCGCCATAACCTATGTGCCCGCCCACTGCGGTATCCCATCGGCCGGGTTGTATGTCTTTCCACATGGGACGTTGCTGCAAGTATAGTTCTCCCTTGCTGTTGAATACGTGCAGGTGAACCACGGGGTGAAGAAGCATGGAACCATTGTGGCAGTGTCCTCGCGTGGCCTGGCCTATCGTATTGCCGTTCTCGTTTACGACGGGGAAAAGTTCTTCTGCGTTGTCGTGCATGCTGTGTAGGTCTTGTCAGGGAATAAGTAAGGAGCTGTCGCCATAGCTAAGAAAACGGAATCCGTTTCCAAGCGCATAATCATAAACCTTACGCCAGTTGTTGCCAATGAATGCCGAAACCAGCAACAGCAATGTGCTTTTGGGCTGGTGAAAGTTAGTTATCATTGCGTTTACGATGTGGTATTTATATCCTGGGGCAATTATTATTTGCGTGTTTGTGGTCAAAGCCCGCAGTTTGTTTTTTTTCAAATACCGCCTGATGTTGTCGAGTGATTCTATCACGCTAATGTGATTTGTGGCTTGGCGCTCGTATTCATAAGGAAACCATTGGCTCACCGCCAATTCGCTTTCTTCGGCTTCGGGGTTGCTTTCGAGCATGGCTCCTATGTAATAAAGGCTTTCCAGGGTTCTTACCGAAGTCGTGCCTACGGCTATACACCGGCCGCCGTGGGCTATGAGCTTCTCTATGCTTTCAAGGCTTACGCTTATGAATTCCTTGTGCATTTCATGTTTCCCTATAGTATCGCTCTTTACGGGTTTGAATGTCCCGGCTCCCACGTGCAGGGTTATCTCGTCGCGTTCTATGCCTTTCCTGTCTATTTCGCCAAACACTCGTTCGGTGAAATGAAGCCCGGCCGTAGGAGCGGCCACAGAGCCTTTTATCCTTGAATAGATAGTTTGGTATGTAGTGTTGTCGCTTTCTTCGGTGTTGCGGTTCAGGTATGGCGGAATGGGAAGTTCTCCTGCCGCTTCGAGTATTTCGGCAAAGGTAATGCCGCTGCCGCTCCATTTGAATTCCACTGTGTACGACGTAGGTTCTTCGCTTTTCACTTCGGCAGACAGTGTAACGCTTTGCCCTTTTATTGTGAGCGGGCGTTCGAGTAAGCCTTCTTTCCATTTCTTGCGGTTGCCAATAAGACACGACCATTGGCAGCTGCCTGTAGCCTGGAACATCTGTTCGTAATCGTGCGGAAGGTGCGGTTCGAGGCAGAAAATCTCAATCAGAGCACCGCTCGTCTTATGGAAGTGCAGGCGCGCCTGTATTACGCGGGTATTATTGAAAACCATCAGGCTTCCTTCGGGCAGGAAGTCGGCTATGTTGTAGAATTGCGTGTGGCTTACATCACCTTTATTATATATGAGTAATTTCGAGGTGTCTCTTACTGCAACAGGATACTTTGCTATCCGTTCGTCGGGAAGGTTGTAGTTGTAATCTTCGATTCTTATTTCTCTGGGGTCAGTCATTTCCGGTAAATTTCGCCGCAAAATTACTCAATCCGCGTAAATGGAGCAAATGAGATTCACCGCCAGTCTTTCTTTTTCAGGTTCAGTTGCCAACTGTCGCGGTAGTTGAGTATCAGTTCGCCGTTCTCTTCAAATTCCAGGGGCAGCAGTATTGTTTTCGATTCTGGAAGCCCGGGGTCTAACCAACGGTCTCCCACATATATGTACTCCGTCTTGTTGCCTTTGCCTATGGTTAGCACGAATGTAGGCTGCGTGTCGTATGTTATGCCGTCGCCGAAAGGTTTGAGTTCGCTCCATGGGCCGGATATTTTATCGGCTGTTGCATAACATCCCTGGTTGGGCTCCCAACCTGTGCAAGCCGACGAAAGCAGGTAATATTTGCCCCGGCGTTTGAATATCACCGGTGCTTCGCGCGACTGTCCGGGAAATAGTTTTGCTTCCAGGCCGGCAATGTCGAGGTAGTCGTCGGTAAGCCGGTAAAGCATTAGGTCTTTGTTGTCGTTTGCGGCCGAGAAGAAATACGCCGTGCCGTCATCGTCCACGTATGTGCCGCAGTCGCGCGACATGTTGCCCAGCGGGCGGAATCCTTTTACGAACTCGTAGTCGCCGTCAATCTTGTCGCATTTGAATACGGCCGCTTCGGCCGGAGCATATCCTTTGCCTTCATAATGCAGCCAAACCACGTATTGCTTCGTCTTTTTGTTGTAAAGAATCTTCGGGCGTTCTATGAACCGCTCTCCGCTTTTGAGCTGGGGATTTGTGTTGGGAGTTATTATCTTGTGGAGGAACTTCCAGTCTTTGAGGTTGGTGGACGAATACAGGTTTACTCCGATTTCGCCCGAACGGTCTTCGCCTACCATATACCATGTTCTTCCTTTTTTCAGGAATCCTGCTCCGTGCGCCTGCACGGTATCACCTTTGGTGTCGTACCACAGACCGCCGTTCTCTATTGTAATCCAATCTTTCTTTGGTATTCCGTTTGCGAATACGAATACTGAGCCGTTGTCGTCTACTATCACGTTCTGCGCCGAAACCGCCATGAACGCCGGCAGCATTGCGGCGGCAGCAATTAATGATACTAAATTCTTTTTCATCGTAATAATCGTTGCCTTCATGTTACTTAAGGCAAAGGTAATCTTTTTATACCTTAACGGGCAGTGCGGGGTGCTATAATATTTGCGGTGGCTGTTTTTATATTTTTTATGGGACAAGAAAAAAATTATGTCAGACGTATTTTGAATTAAGTCAGACATATTTTAAAATATCTCAGACATATTTTTCCCGATGTCGGGCGGCGGATTTTTGTGCTCGATTGCGGCATGGATTTTGCTGTGTTCCGGCCTTTCTGTTCACGGCCTGCAAAAACGAAAAAGCACCGCTTCTTTTGTTGAAACGGTGCTTGTGGTTTATTCGTGTGCTAACGAATATTCATCCTAAGTATTTCGTAAGAATGTTTATGTTCTCGTCGTCGCGTAGCCTGCGCAATGCGCGCTCTTTGATTTGACGTACCCTTTCGCGTGTGAGGTTCAGCGAATTGGCCACCTCTTCGGCCGTCATTTCGTTGCACCCGATTCCGAACAGCATTTTCAATACTGTTTGTTCGCGTTCCGAAAGCGTTCCCAGAGCTGCGTTCAAATCGGCCGACAGCGACTCCTTCTCCATGTTGTTGTCGGTGGTGGGGGCCGATTCGTCTGTCATGATGTCGATGAGCGAATTTGAATCGTCGTCCTGGAACGGGGCGTCTACAGAAACTTTCTTACCGTTGGTTCCCAATGCTTCCTGCACTTTAGCTTCGTCTGTTTCAAGAATGTCGGCAAGTTCCTGCACCGACGGGCGGCGCTCGTTTTCTTGCTCGAAGTTTACAATTGCTTTTGCCAGCTTGCTTTGGAAACCTACCTGGTTCAAAGGCATGCGCACTATTCGGCTTTGCTCTGAAATTGCCTGAAGGATACTCTGGCGAATCCACCAAACGGCATACGAGATGAATTTGAAGCCGCGTGTCTCGTCGAATTTCTTTGCGGCTTTAATCAGGCCGAGGTTGCCTTCGTCAATCAGGTCGTTGAGGGCGAGACCTTGGTTCTGGTACTGCTTTGCCACACTCACAACAAAGCGCAGGTTGGCCCGCGTCAGTTTGTCGAGTGCCTTGCGGTCGCCGTGGTGAATGCGTTGCGCAAGCTCCACTTCCTCGTCTGTCGAAATGAGTTCCTCGCGTCCAATCTCTACAAGGTATTTGTCGAGAGCGGCGCTCGAACGGTTCGTAATGCTTTTGTTGATTTTTAGTTGTCTCATAGATAGTCTATACAAAAGGTGCGCAAAATTACAAATTTTTCTTTGAATATAAGGTGTCCGAAGGCGTAAAAAACACGAAATCGCTTTCGATTAAACGATTTTTATGTGCTTTTATTATCACATCGTGAAAACTTATTACTTTAGCTTGGATAAATAAGCGTTTGATATGAAAATAGGAGACGAAGTAAGGTTCCTTAACGAAGTGGGCGGCGGCAAGGTCGTGGCTTTTAGGGACAAGAACGTGGTGCTTGTGAAGGATGGTGACGGTTTTGAAATACCAATGCTCATAAACGAGGTTGTCGTAGTGGAATCAGACTCATACGACAGGAAATTCAATGCAGCAAAGGCCGAGAAGCCCGTTGCGCCCCCGAAGCCCGAAACCGTGCGGCGTGAAAAGACGGCCGACGTACAGGCAGCCGCAGGCGGATTCCATGCGGAACGCCGCGAGGGTGAGAAGCTTAACATATACATGGCTTTCGTGCCGGTCAATCCCGAGGATATGGTAAGCACAACGTTCGATACATATATAATTAACGACAGCAATTATTTCGTGACGCTTTCATACCTCTCGGCCGAAGGCATGGCATGGAACGCGCGTTTTGAAGGTACGCTCGAACCGAATACCAAGTTTTTCGTCGAAGAGCTCGGACGTGAAGACCTTGACAAGATAGCGCGCGTAGCCTTGCAGATGATAGCCTATAAGCGCGAGAAACCTTTTGCCCTGAAGCCGGCTTTGAGCGTGGAACTGCGTATTGACGGCTCCAAATTCTATAAAACGGGAGCTTTTAAGAAGAACGACTTTTTTGTAGAGCCGACGCTGATTTACGACGTAGTGCGCGACGACGAACCTGTGCGCGGCATTTTTGCCGACGCGGGAAAAATACGCGAAGCCCTTTTGGAAAAGAATGTGCCCGCGCCTTCGCGGAAAACGCCGGCCGCCAAGCCGAGGAAGAATGACACCGTTGAAGTGGATTTGCACGCACATGCTTTGTTCGATTCCACCGAAGGGTTGCCGTCGTCCGACATCCTTAACCGCCAGCTGGCCGAAGTGCGCGACGTTATGGAGAAATACAAACGCAATAAAGGGCAGCGAATCGTTTTCATACACGGCAAAGGCGACGGCGTGCTGCGCTCCGCCGTGCTCAAGGAGCTGAAACGGCATTATCCTTCGTGCCGCACGCAGGACGCTTCGTTCCAGGAGTACGGTTTCGGTGCAACGCTCGTGGTGGTGGGATGACCGGAACGGCGCAAAAGGACTGCGAAAATCCGGAACGGTTCTTTGTGAAAAATAATGTCTGTTTCCGGGGGTATTAGGACGTAGGAAAAAATATGTGCCTTGTATTTTAAAATATGTCCGACATATTTTGAATTATGTCAGACCTGTTTTTCGGGGTATCCAAATGCCGATAAATCACTATCTTTGCATTCGGCAATTTTTGCAGACATTACGCGACACGCAAAATATCAGAAACTACAAAACAAATATTCAGAGATGAAAATATTCATTGCGGCAATAGCGATGTTGTTCGTTTGCAGCCTGAAAGCTGCCACAGCCGATTCCACCGGCGTGATAAACGACACTACGGCCATAGTGGCTGTGAGCGACACGTTGGCCGACGACACTTCGAGCTATGTAATCTCCACCACGATACCCCGCGGATTCATGCAGTCAATACAGCACGCCATAGACGAGTCGTCCGACCATTCGCTGTTCGACTTTCATCCGTTCGACGGCCTCGGCGCACTGTTTGCGGCGGGAGGAATACTGCTGGTTGTGCTGTTCGTTGGGATATTGTTTTTCCCCCTGGCGGTATTGGCGTTCGTGGTATGGCTGCTCGTGCGTAACGGTCGCCGCGCCAAAAAGGCCGACATGCGCAGGTATGCCGGGCCGGTATATACAAATGCAAGTGAAGCCCCGGAAACAACGGGCAGCCCCGCGCAGGGCGACGCCCGGCCAAACGGAAGG
>ULUV01000481.1_pt1 | contig 44972 bp, 48 predicted proteins | sample 1958921 | NCBI WGS metagenome assembly ULUV01 (sample SAMEA4835772, study PRJEB28245) | human gut metagenome | biome: gut microbiome; material: fecal sample | place: Denmark | collected 2008
TGAAATGATTGTATCAGATGCTTTTAATGTCTCATGGTTTGTGTTGTATACGATTGTAGGAAGGTCATTACCTGCTGGAGCAGAAATAACAACTTTACGAGCACCTGCATTGATGTGTGCCTGTGCTTTTTCTTTGCTTGTATAGAAACCTGAACACTCTAATACAACGTCAACTTTTAATTCACCCCATGGGCAGTTGTTTGCATCTGGGAATGCATAGATTTTGATTTCTTTTCCACATACGATGATAGAATCATCTGTGCAGGATACTTCATCAGCATGCTCATATTTACCCTGAGAAGAATCATATTTTAACAAGTGTGCTAACATTTTAGGGCTTGTTAAATCGTTGATTGCTACTACTTCGTATCCTTCAGCACCAAACATCTGTCTGAATGCCAGACGACCAATACGGCCGAATCCATTAATTGCTACTCTTACTGCCATTATTAATTCCTCCTAGAAATTTAATATAAAATATCTTTATTTGGGATTGTACCCAATCTGGTATTATTCTAACCAATTTTTGTCGAAAGTTCAAGTAGTTCCCATCACTTTGTTAATTTTTTCACTATTTTTATTTCTTCTTTCTCATTTTCAAACAAATGTTACAATAGCTTTTCCATTTTTCATACTGTCTTTTGACAGATTGTCAAATTTCTATTATAGTATTCTGTGTATTATATACAAAGATTTTACTATACTTGTGAAAATGTAACATTTTTCTTAGTAGAAATGTGTAAACACCGGGTAAGGTTTGTGCAATATGTAGGCGAAGGGAATGGGAAAGCTTCTTCCCGAAAACACTGGAACAGTTATGATGTGAGAATCCGCAGCACTTCACGGGCAGTATTTTTCTTAAAATTAGGCTGTCTTTCCGGCTGCTTTGACCGGATACTGCTTTTGTCTGCCAGCAGCGGATACCACACTTTGTCTGAAGGGACTCTAAGAATTCCTGCAAAGATATTTGATTTGCGGCAACCGGCACAAATTCATATCCATATTCAGATTGTGCCTCGCTGGTACATCCATGTACCAGCGTTGCCGGGTTGCAAAAGGAATTCTACGAGTCCCTAACAGACGCCGTTCACGGTATCCGCACGCCGGCAGACAAAATGCAGTATACTGTCAAACATTGGAAAGACTGCTTATTATAAAAGAAAGAAAAATACTGCAGGTTGAAGTGCCGGCTTCTTACATACAAACGTTCCGGTGCTTTTGGGAAGAAGCTTTCTCATCCAGTTCCCCTACCTGCACAACCTTACCCGCCATACACCCCACAGAAAGGAGTACACTATGCTTTGGGACGCACATATGCACACTGCTTTTTCTACCGACAGTGAGACCTCACCAGAATCCATGATTAAAGCCTCTATCGAACTGGGACTTGGCGGAATCTGCATTACCGACCATATGGATTATGATTATCCAAAAGAACATCCGGAGGATGAACCGGAATTTATCTTAGACACTCCGGTCTACTTCCCAACTATCCAGAAGCTGGGACAGCAATACAAAGATAAAATAAAAGTGCTAACCGGCATTGAGCTTGGATTGCAGCCTCATCTTGCTGCAAAACATCAGAAACTGATAAGCCGATATGACTTTGATTTTGTCATCGGCTCTTCCCATGTAATCCACGGCAAAGACCCTTACTACTCCCGCTTTTTTGAAGGAAAAACCGAACAGCAGGCTTACCAGGAATATTTTGAATCTATCCTGGAAAATCTTGCGGTATTTGATAATTTTGATGTATATGGACATATCGATTATGTGGTACGCTACGGTCCAAACCGGAACCTTAAATATTCTTATCAGAAATATGCCGATGTCATTGATGCGATTTTAGAAAAGCTCATTGATATGGGAAAAGGAATTGAAATCAATACCGGTGGTTTCAAATATGGTCTGGGACATCCGAATCCAACAGAAGATATTATAAAACGTTATCACGAACTAGGCGGTGAAATCATTACCATCGGTGCCGATGCCCACAAACCGGAGCATGTTGCATTTGATTTTGCAAAAGTACCGGATATTTTAAAGGCCGCAGGCTTTCAGTATTTTACTGTATTCGAAAAGAGAAAACCGGCTTTTCTTCCGTTGTAAACTATGGGAATCACGCTTTACGAATTTCTCTTCTTATTGCGGTGTTCACCAAATCTGTATGCAGGCATGCGATTTTTCCTGTGTATGCAAAAGTAACGGCGCGGTTCGTCAACTACAGAGACAACATAAATACAGTAAAGGGCACTAAGAATTTCGATGAATATAGAATAAGTTCCGGCAACCGGTGCAAATTCACATCCATGTTCATATGCACCTCGCTGGCACATCCCTGTGCCAGCATTGCCTGATATTATCTGAAATTCCAAGTGCCCCTAACTGTACTTATCATGTCTCCTAAGTTGACGAACCACGCCGCCTTTTTCTATCATAAGAAAATTGTTTTTACTTCAAATCCTACCCCAACAGATGCAGCCGTTCGAATGCATGATACAGTCCGTCTTCATCAATCTTATCTGTAACCATATCCGCATACTGTTTTACTGCCGGAATCGCATTTCCCATTGCCACTCCTGTTCCTGCAAATTGCAGCATTTCCACATCATTTGGTCCATCACCAAAAGCAATGGTATCTTCCCTGCCTATCTTTAACTCATCCATAAGCCGCTGCATTCCGGTTGCCTTGTTGACTCCCATCTTCGTCATTTCACCGGACATCTGACGATCCTTGCCAAAGCTTGCTCCGGTTATCTTGATATAATTTCCGACTTCCTTCTGCATCACATCCACCGGAATATCGGCATCAAAATACATTCCACTTTCAAGAGCCGGCATCTGTTCCGGATGTTCAACAAGCGTCATCCCGTTTAGAGCACCGTCAATATCAAGTCCAAGCCGCATACAGCGTTCTCTCATTTTCTTTGCATTCTCTTCATCCACATAACGTCCGTTGATTCCCTGCAGCATAAAGCATGCACCGTGCTCCTTCAGCACCTCTACCATATCCTGCACCTTATCATTTGCCAGAACGCTATGGTAAATCACCTTATCATTTGCAGACACATAAGCACCTGCCGAAGCCACAATGGCATCAAATCCAAATTCTAAAAGCCATGGATACACATTCGTTACAGTTCTTCCGGTACATAACGAAATCAGATGTCCCCGCTTTCTGGCAATGCTTAATGCTTCCCTGGCAGATTCCGGCATGTGCATGGTGAAATCCACCAGAGTTCCGTCTACATCCAAAAAAATCAGTTTACGGCTCATTATTCTGCATCCCGAATCGCTTTTCGAACCGGAAGAACACAGCCAGGAGAAACAGATAATTCATCTACCCCCATCTCTAAGAAACGCTGGGTCAGAGTTGTATCTGCTCCAAGTTCTCCACATATTCCTGCCCAGATGCCTGCCTTGTGTGCATTTTCCACAGTCATCTGAATCAGCCGGAGCACCGCTTCATGATGCGGATTATAGAAGCTGTCAAGCTTTGCATTCTGACGGTCAATTGCCAGTGTATACTGGGTCAGGTCGTTGGTTCCGATACTGAAGAAATCAACCTCTTTTGCCAGTTCATCACTCATTACTGCTGCTGCAGGAGTTTCAATCATGATACCCTGCTCCACATTCCCAAAAGGAATCCCTTCCTTTGTAAGTTCTTCTTTCACTTCTTCTGAAATTGCTTTAATCTTACGCACTTCATCTACCGAAATAATCATCGGATACATAATTGCAATATTTCCGTAATTGCTTGCGCGGAATAAAGCACGAAGCTGGGTCTTAAAAATTTCCGGCTGGGTCAGGCAGATCCGGATGGCACGATATCCCATCGCCGGATTGTCTTCTTTGTCGAGGTTAAAGTAGTCCACCTGCTTATCGGCTCCGATATCCAGGGTTCGGATAATAACCTTCTTTCCTGCCATGGTCTCTGCGACCTGCTTATAAGCCACAAACTGTTCTTCTTCTGTTGGGAAGGTATCTTTTTCAAGATAAAGAAATTCACTACGGAAAAGTCCGATTCCACCGGCATCATTTTTAAGTACTGCCGCTAAGTCAGAGACATTTCCGATGTTAGCATAAAGATTGATTTTCTGACCACTCTTTGTCACATTTTCTTTTCCTTTTAAAGTCAGCAGTAATTCCTTCTGTTTTGCATCCTCTTCTGCTTTTTTCTTATATTCTGCCAAAGCTGCTTCATCCGGTTCAATGATAAGAGTTCCGGTATAGCCATCCACAATTGCCTGTTTTCCGTTCCACTCTTCCTTGATTTCCACACCAATCAGTGCCGGGATGCCCATAGTTCTTGCTAAAATTGCAGTATGTGAATTCGTAGAGCCCAGCTGTGTTACAAATGCCAGCAGCTTACTTTTATCCATCTGTACGGTTTCACTCGGAGCTAAATCCTTTGCTACGATAATAACCGGCTCATCTCCAAGGTCGCTTCCCATATCATTTCCACATAATACATTGATGACACGCTCAGAAATATCCTTCATATCAATGGAACGGGCTTTGAAATACTCGTCATCCATATTTGCAAATACTTCTGCAAAGTTATCTCCGGTAACACCTACCGCATACTCTGCATTTACGCTCTGGCTCTCAATAAGATTGTGAACGGAATCATTATAATCTCCATCCTCTAACATCATGGCATGCACATCAAAAATCTGTGCATTTACTTCACCCACTTCTTTTAATGCTTTCTTGTAAAGCTTGTGGAGCTGTTCAATTGCAGTCTGCTTTGCTGCTTCATAGCGGGCAATCTCTGCTGCCGGGTCTTCTATTCTCTTTCTTACCACCTGATTTTCAGCTTTTACAAGGAGTTTTACCTTTCCAATTGCAATACCGCTGAATACCTTTTTTCCATTAAACTTTTCCATAGTCCATACCTTCTTTCTTTTATAAGTTTTCTCCATTTGAAGCAATTACTTCTTTATACCAGTCGAAGGATTTTTTCTTTCTTCTTGCAAGAGTTCCGGTTCCATCATCATATTTTTCTACATAGATGAAGCCATATCTCTTTGCCATTTCTCCGGTGGATGCACTTACTAAATCAATGCAGCCCCATGGTGTATATCCCATCAGGTCAACGCCATCTTTTACCGCTTCTTTCATCTCTTTGATATGATCCCGCAGATAGTCGATACGGTAATCATCCTGAATGCTTCCATCTTCTTCTAATTTGTCATAAGCGCCAAGGCCATTTTCTACTACCATAACCGGAATCTGATAACGGTCATAAATTTCATTTAAGGAATAATGTAAGCCCTGTGGGTCAATCTGCCAGCCCCAGTCACTTGCCTTAAGATATGGATTCTTAAGACCGGCAATCAGGTTTCCATCCGTCTGCTCGCCATTTGGATCTTTTGATACACAACTGCTCATATAATAGCTGAGAGTATAAAAATCCACACAGCCTTCCCGCAGAATTTCTTCATCGCCCGGTTCCATTTTAACATGAATATTATTTTCTTCAAAATACCGCTCCATATACGCCGGATATTCTCCTCTTACCTGCACATCGGAACAGAACCAGTTCATAATCCGCATTTCCTTCTGTGTTGCTAATACATCCTCCGGATTGCAGGTAAATGGATACTTGGTCATAAAGACATTCATATCACCGATAAGATATTCCGGATATTTTTCATGTGCTAATTTTACTGCTTTTGCGCTGGCAACAAACTGATGATGCAATGCCTGGAAACGAACCTTCGGGTCATCCGGAATCTCTGTAATTTTTCCCTCATAGCCTTTTATAGTTCCAAGGGAAAGCAGGTTGCCAAGCGGTGTGGTTCCGCCATTGATTTCATTGAAGGTCAGCCAGTATTTTACTTTGCCCTGATATCTTTCGAAAATTGCCTTGCAGTAATTTAAAAAATAATCAATACATTCTCTGGCTTCCCAGCCATTGTATTTTTCAATCAGTGCATATGGCATTTCATAATGGGAAATGGTTACCAGCGGCTCAATGCCATATTTTAAACACTCATCAAATACTTTATCGTAGAATGCCAGTCCTGCTTCGTTTGGCTCATTCTCCATTCCGGTCGGAAAAATTCTTGTCCATGCAATGGATAAACGGAATACTTTAAATCCCATTTCTGCAAATAATGCAATATCCTCTTTGTAATGATGATAGAAATCAATTGCTTCGTGGCTCGGATAGAGATATTCCGGATGAATGGTTCTTGTTACCTTTTTCGGCTCGGTATGGGAACCATTCGTACACATATCAGAAACAGATGCTCCTTTTCCATCTACATCCCATGCTCCCTCAAACTGATTGGCCGCGGTTGCACCGCCCCAGAGAAAATCTTTACGAAATGTCTTCATTGCTTTTTCCTCCTGCTTCTTATTATTTTTATTTGTGAAAATTTATAATTTCTGTTTTTATATTTTTCTTTTCTCATTCTGCCCTGCAATAAGGCTTCTGATTTTGTTGGATAGAGCACGAGCCCTTTATCAGAGCCCGCACCCTTAGGTATAAAAAACTATGGAAAACTAATTTATAAAACGGTAATCAATGTGTCCAACGCTGCAACTTTCTTTGCATCTGTCGGAACTACATCTGCGTAATCTGCTGTGTTGCTGATGATAACCGGAGTCAGAACGGAATATCCTGCTTCTGTAATCTTTGCAATATCAAATTCCAATAAAAGGTCACCTTTCTTTACTTTGGCTCCCTGTGCTACCTTCGGTGTAAATCCTTCTCCATCTAATTTCACGGTATCCATGCCCACATGAATCAGGATTTCTGCTCCGCCATCGGATACTATTCCAATGGCATGACCGGTTGGGAAGAAGGTTACTACTTCGCCATCACATGGTGCATATAATTTGCCTTCGGACGGGAGAATAGCAACACCCTGACCTAATGCTCCGCTTGAAAATGCTTCATCTTCTACTTCTTCCAAGGCTTTTACTTCTCCGGTAAGAGGAGATGCAATTACCTGGTTTGCTGCGGTTTTTGTGCCTTTCTTTTCTATTTTTGCTTCATCATTCTGTGGAGCATCATCATGATAGGTAATGTAAGTTGCTACGAACGCAACTACCATAGCTACTGCCATACCGATTAATACCCAAATCAAACTGTAAACGCTCTTTGACTCACCATCGATGAATGCCGGAAGTCCGAAGAATCCAAGACCACCCATCATATAAGTTTTAACTCCGGCAAATCCTATGATTCCACCACCAATAGCGGATGCAATACAGGAAATTATGAATGGTTTTTTCTTTGGAAGTGTAATACCGTAAATACATGGCTCTGTTACACCAAAGAGTCCGGAGATAAACGCTGGTAATGCAATATTTCTAAGTTGCTTATCTTTTGTCTTTAATACAATTGCCAGTACAACCATGGACTGCGCAAAAGATGCTGCGAAATATGGAGAAAGGATGAAGTCATATCCTAAAGTTCCATAATTAATCATTGCCAGTGGAACAAGTCCCCAATGTAATCCGAAGATTACCAGTACCTGCCAGAATGCTCCGACTAAGATACCTGCTACAAGACCTCCTACAACCGGAAGGTTATAGATTGCTCCGAAAATAATACCGATAATGTTGCAAAGGAAAGTAGATACCGGTCCGATTACCAGATAGGTAAGTGGAACCATTACTGCCAAAGTTACAACCGGAACGATAAATGTTTTAATAACGTCCGGAATTACTTTCTTTAATCTCTTTTCCAGCCAGGCAGCACAAGCCACTGCAATAACAATTGGTACTACCGAAGAAGTATAACCACTGGATGGCATAATAACAGGAATTCCAAAAAAGGTTGTATAATAATTCATTTCAAAGGAAGTTCCTGCAAACAGGGAACCTATCAGTTCTCCTGAAGTCAGATTAACCAGTGCCGGATAGGTAAGTGATATACCAAGTGCCATTCCGATAAATTCATTCATCTTAAATTTCTTTGCTGCAGTATATCCTAAGATAATCGGCAGAAAATAGAAGAATCCGTCTCCTATGGAATACCAGAGCTGATATGCTCCGCTTGTGGTAACATCAATTCCTGACTGACTTGCGATAAAAGACCACAGTGCCAAAAGACCTTTGATAATACCTGCTGCACAAAGCACACCAAGGAATGGCTGGAATACACCGGAAATCAAATCAATGAGTCTTGCACCAAGCCCCATCTTCTCTCCGTCGTCTTCTGCATCCTCGGAAACAGCTCCGTTTCCGACCAGATGTGCATGTTCACAAACCACATCATAGACATCCGGTACATGATTTCCGATTACTATCTGATACTGTCCGCCAGATTTCATTACTGTCACAATTCCTTCCGTTGCTTTTAATACTTCTGTGTTAGCCTTGGACTCGTCTTTTAATTTAAAACGAAGTCTGGTAACACAGTGCGCAAGGCTTATGATATTCTCCCTGCCGCCTACGTTCTGGATAATAATTCTTGCCAGTCCATCATACTTACTTGCCATAACAATCCCTCCATTTTTATTTTTTTATAGCATGTTCATCTTTATCTAAAACACTCTTGTGTTTTATTCATTTTGTTAAAAACAACGAATGTGCCTTGGCACATTCTCGCGCCTGCGGCGGTCGCTTGCGACATCTACCTTATACGCCGCAGTGTGCATCCTCGCGGAGCGTTTTTTAATTTACAGGAAAGCAATTTCCTGTAAATTAAAAAAGCCCAAACAAATAAAACTCTTCCTATGAGTCTTATTCGTCTGGGTTTTGCCGTCTTAACGTAACAATCCCTTGCCGAAAGGGTATTTACTTATTCATACTGTGAATCACACGATGAATGTGTACTGCCAGATAGGAAATCTCTACATCCGAGACTTCATAATCAAGCTTCTTCTTCATGTAACTCTTTATCTTCTGTGCACATTCGTAGGAATGTGGGAAACGATCCGCAATCAACTGGTCAAATTCTTCATCATTACGTTCACTGTCTTCCCGACTGATTACCCGCTGTACAAAGAATCTTAAATGCGTTACAAAACGCTCATAGGACAGGCTCTTTTCATCCAATTCCACCTGAAAGGTATATCTGACTATATTGAGTATATCCTTTATCATTGCCGGCATGTTCCTGGACTGATTCATCTGACCGCCCATCTGTGCATTTACCAGATGCATCGCAATAAATCCAGTTTCATCCTCCGGCAGCTCCACGTCTAGTTCCTGTTTTACAATATCTAAGGCTTTCAATCCCACCTGAAATTCTGCATTGTAGAATTTCTTCATCTCCCAGGAAAGCTCATTCGCAACAACGATGCCCTGCTGCTTTCTCTCTATAGCGTATCCCAAGTGGTCTGTTAATGTCACATAAATATTTTTACTTAAATGATAACCTAATGTTTCTCTGGCATATGCGATAACCAGCTCGGCTGTCCGGATATATTCATACGGCATGTCCTTTACCACCTGCATGAACTGGCTGGTACTTTCGTCCGGAAGGGAGAATACTTTTTCTATCTTTGTCTCATCTATTTCTTCTCCGGCTTTCTTTCCGAAGCCTATGCCCTTTCCCATAACGATGATTTCTTTACCTTTATCGTCCTCGGAACTAATTACATTATTGTTAATTACTTTGATAATCTGCATTACGTTTCACCTGTTTATGATATAAAAAAAGCTGCATTACACTCTAAATAATCCGACCTAACAATTATCTTAAAGTGCAATCCAGTCTTGCCTATCTCTAGTAACAATCCGGTTTGCGTCCCTGCTTATTACATTACAAATGTACTATATTTTATCAGAAACGTCAAGTCCGGAATGTAAACTTCGTATATAATATATAATTTTACTGTTTCATTTTTGTGCACAATTCACTATTTTCCTATAATAATTCCACCGCCTGAGACAAATTCCCCATCATAAAATACCACCGCCTGACCCGGTGTCACAGCACGGACCGGTTCTTCAAAATGACAGCGGATCCTGCCCTCTCCGATATTTTCCACGGTACACATGGCTCCTGCATGTCCATAACGGATTTTACCTAAGAGACGTCTGCCATCAAAATCGGTAAGTCCCATATAATTGACATGGTCTGCAACCAGTGTATCCGTAAATACATCCTCTGGCGAACCTACCACTACTTCATTGGTTTCCGGTCTGATCTCTGTTACAAAAATCCGTTTGCCATATGGTATATTCAAGCCACGGCGCTGTCCTACGGTATAGTGGGTAATTCCTTTGTGCCGTCCGATAATTTCACCATCTTTTGTCACAAAGTTTCCCTCTCCCGGAACTGCATCTCCAACCTCACGGTCAATAAAACCTGCATAGTCATTATCCGGGATAAAGCAGATTTCCTGGCTGTCTCTCTTATGAGCCACCGGAAGTCCCACCTCTTCTGCGATTTTGCGGATTTCATCTTTATGATAAGCACCTACCGGCATCAATGTATGGGATAACTGCTCCTGTGTCAGGTTATATAATGCATAGGTCTGATCCTTGGCTGCTGTTACAGATTTTGCCACTGCGAAACGTCCGTTGTCACATTTTGCAATTCTTGCATAATGTCCGGTTGCAATATAATCTGCTCCGATGCTTAAGCTTCTGGCAAGAAGTGACTCCCATTTCACATAACGGTTACAGGCAATACATGGATTCGGCGTTCTTCCTGCCAAATATTCTGCCACAAAATAATCCATTACATACTGTTTAAATTCCTGCTTAAAGTTCATCACATAATATGGTATTTCCAACCGGTCAGCCACTCTTCTGGCATCATCCACGGCACTGAGGCCACAGCAGCCACCATTTTCCTGCTGCTGTGTCTCTTCCTCATCCTGCCAGATCTGCATGGTTACACCAATCACATCATAGCCCTGTTCCTTTAAAAGATATGCCGCAACGGAAGAATCCACTCCGCCGGACATTCCAACTACTACTTTTTCCTTCATATATTTAATCCTATCCTACAGGCAAATTTTTATCTGCACTCACAGTTTACCCACACTGTCAGCATCCGTCAAGTGAATTTTACGGTTTCCTTCTGTCCCCTTAGGATTGTGACATTCTTTTTGATGCAGGCAGTCACATAATCAATCTGCTTTGCCGTAATTTTTTCATTTAAAGTAAGCCGCAATGCTCCCCTTGCAATTTCCGGCGGTACACCGATGGCTGTTAACACATGGGATGGCTCATGTTCTCCGGAAGAACACGCTGAACCTGCCGATGCACAGATTCCATCCATATCCAGCATAACCAAAAGATTCCCACCTTCTAACTCATCAAAACAAAAGTCCACATTATTCGGAAGGCGGTTGTTCCATTCCCCATTCAGCCTTACCTTCGGCACCTGCTTTAATACTGAATAAATCAAGTAATCCCGCATCCTTGTCTCGATTTCCATCCGCTCTTTTAAGCTTTCCATTGCCATGGCTGCCGCTTTTCCCATGCCTACAATTCCCGGCACATTCTCAGTTCCCGCCCGGACACCGCTTTCCTGGCCTCCTCCATGGATAAAAGGAGGTATCCTCTTTTTCTTTCGCACATATAAAAATCCGGTTCCCTTAGGTCCGTTGAATTTATGTGCGCTGGCACTCATCATATCAATATTCATTCTGTTGACCTCAATGGGAATATGTCCATATGCCTGTACGGCATCCGTATGAAAACAGATTCCATATCTCCTGGCAAGCATACCGATTCTTGCTATAGGTTCTATGGTACCAATCTCATTATTTGCCATCATAACAGAAATCAATATGGTATCCGGCCGGATTGCCTGCCGCACCTGCTCCAAGGAAACCGTTCCCTTGTCATTTACCGGAAGGTAAGTAATCTCATAACCATTCTGTTCCAGATATCCGCAGGTTCTTAAAATGGCATGATGCTCTATTTTCGTGGTAATGATATGCCGGCCACGCATAACCATACTTTCTGCGGTACATTTCAATGCCCAGTTATCAGATTCACTTCCTCCGGCTGTAAAATATATTTCCTCCGGCTGCGCCCCGATGCTCTGCGCAATTATCTTCCGGCTTTCTTCTATGGCATCATGACATTTTTGCCCCAGATCATACAGGGCAGATGGGTTTCCATAACGACACTCATAAAAGGGCAGCATTGCTTCGATTACTTCCGGTGCTGTCGGTGTTGTTGCTGCATTATCAAGATAAATCATTTTCTTCATGCTTCTTTCCCTCTGAGAATAGTTCTTTCTGCCTCTGATTTATCATATACTTTTGACAAATCTGCTTTTTCATGGAGGCTCCAATTGAAACCGTTGAAATCCATTTCAAATCCACTGATTGCCGGTACTCTCCTGCTTACTGTGACCGGACTTTCCAGCAGAGTAATCGGTTTCTTCTATAGAATATTCCTCTCCCGCATAATTGGTGCGGAAGGTCTTGGAATTTATCAGCTTATTTTTCCGGTTTTTGCCCTCTGTATTGCCTTCAGTTCCTCAGGCATCCAGACCGCTGTCTCCCGCTTTGTTGCTGCAGCCGACCATAAAAATACCGGCATGAGTTACCTCTATGCCGGTCTGGTTCTTTCTGTGGGAATTGCACTCTCACTTACTGTTATTCTGATTTCTTATTCTGATTTTATTGCCATTCATATTTTAGATGAAGCCCGTTGTGCTCCACTCCTTGTTATTCTTTCCTACTGCCTGATTCCTGCCAGTGTCCATGCCTGTATCAATGGTTATTATTATGGGAAGAAGAAAACTCTGGTGCCATCCGTAAGCCAGCTTATGGAGCAGGTTGTCCGGGTCTTAAGTGTCTATACACTTTATCTTATCTGCCTGGAAAAAAGTTATCCCATCACCCCATCCATTGCTGTCTGGGGTGTTGTCTGCGGTGAACTGGCTTCTTCACTCTTTTCCGTAAGCTGCCTTCATTTCAAAAAGTGCAGCAGGCATATAAAAAGAATTTTTAAGGAGCTTTCCCTCTTTGCGCTGCCCCTTACCACCAATCATGTAGCATACCATTTATTTTCCAGTATCGAAGCCATTCTGATTCCCATCTGCTTAAAAAAATATGGCTACAGCAATCAGGATGCCTTGAGCGTCTTCGGCATTTTTACCGGAATGGCAATGCCAATGATTCTTTTTCCCAATGTCCTTGTAAATTCTGTCTCGGTGCTGCTGATGCCTGCTATTTCAGAAGCCTATGCAAGAAAGGATTTTCACTTAATCCGCCGTACTATTAAAAAAACAGTGTTTTATTGTCTGCTTCTTGGCTTTTCCTGTACCTTCGGTTTTCTTCTGACTGGGAAATGGATTGGACAATTCGTTTTCCAGAACACATTAGCCGGCAGTTTCATACTCATATTAAGCTGGATCTGCCCTTTCCTCTATCTGTCCACCACCCTTACTTCCGTTCTTCACGGTCTAGGGAAACCGGGGCGTGCGTTCTACATTAATATGAGCGGCTGCACTTTACGCATTTTCTTTATCTATGCACTGATTCCAACATATGGCATCCGCTGCTACCTCTATGGCATGCTTGCAGGCGAACTGCTGACTACTTTTTTATCCTTTCTTGCGCTCCTTCGGTTTGCCAGAAAAAAATCGCAAAAAAACAGTCTGCTTTAGTCTATTGATTTTAAGGATTCTGCCATGTTGATACGTTCTAATTTGCCTGTCATCATACAGTTTACAATCCATGCAAAGCCCATCGTCAGCAAAACACTAAAGAGATAACTTACTGCATTAATCTGTACATTAAAGGATACCATATCAATCTGTATCTCACCCATTACAAAACGATGGAACCATTTTCCTAAAATCAGTCCCAGTCCGCAGCCGATAGCAGTTAAGACCATATTCTCCCGAAACACATAAGATGCCGTTTCCTTTGGATAGAAGCCTAATACTTTAATGGTAGCTATCTCCCTCACCCGTTCCGTAATATTGATATTATTAAGATTATATAATACGATAAATGCCAGTGCTCCGGCACAGATAATAATGATAATGACAATATAATTCATACAGGACATCATCTGTGAAATCCGGCTTAACATATCGGAATTAACGGTTACTGCCGTCACACCATCTGCTTTCATCAGTGCCGCACTCACTTCATGAATATCTGACGCATCCGGCAGTCTCACATACACATTTTTAAATACCACATCCCCAATCTGTTTTTCATAGGATTCCGGTGCAATGTATACATAATTATAAATATGATTCTCACAGATTCCGGTGACTTTTAAGTGCATCTCATTGTTGTCACTGTCACGCAGCAGAATCGTATCGCCTTTTTTGACTGCATAGGTTTCTGCCACTTTCTTCGAAAGTACTGCTTCTCCTTCTTTTGGATAAACAATCGGCTCCTGTTTCTTTGTATGCAGCGAAATAAAGTCTCCTACTTCATCCGGATTTTCCACTGCCACCATATGAATTGACTTAGTTCCTTTATCTGTCACCAGGTCAATGGTCTTTTCCATGGCATACATGCCTGCTGCATTTTCCTTTTCCAATACAGAATCTAAAGATTTAAGGTCAGCCTCTCCCGGCATCTTTCCATCTTTTAATGTAACTCCAATGTCGTAAAGCTGGATTTCTTCATACTGCTGGTCTGCCACTGCCACCACAGAATCTCTTACACCAAAGCCCATCACCAGCAATGCCGTACAGCCGCTGATTCCAATTACCATCATAAAGAAACGCTTCTTATAGCGGACAATATTTCTTACGGATACCTTCTGCAAGAATTTAAGTCTCTTCCAGATAAATGGTACATGCTCTAAGAATACACGTTTTCCGGCTTTTGGTGCTTTCGGCCGCATCAAATCTGCCGCCACTTCTTTTAACTCTTTATGGCAGGACAGCCAGGTCGTCCCAACGGAGCAAAGTACTGCAACGGTAAGTGAAACCAGTGCCAGTGGCAGGTCAGACACATAATAAATCCCACCCATTTTATAGACAATTCCATAGGCGGTTATGATGACTAACGGGAAGAAATGGATTCCCAGCACATAGCCGATTAACGTTCCGCTGATGGCTGCAGAGCCGGAATAGAAAAGATATTTTCCCATTATCTTTCCTTCACTAAAACCCAGTGCCTTTAATACTCCAATCTGTGTCCGCTGTTCTTCTACCATACGATTCATGGTCGTCATGCAGATTAACGCTGCCACCAGAAAGAAGAATACCGGAAATACATTGGCAATTCCTTTTACTACACCGGAATCATTTTTCAGGCACACATAACCCACATTGGTATTCCGGTCCAGTACATAAGTCTCTGGTTTCTCGATTTCATCTATCTTACTCTGTGCATCTGCTATCTGGTCATCCGCATCCTGCATCTGCTCATCAAATTCACTCTGATTCTCCTGATACTGCAATAAGCCGTCTGCCAGCTCTGTTTCTGCAGCCTCAAGCTGATCTTCTTTTTCTTCTATCTGTTCTTTTGCTGCCGCAAGCTGGTTCTCCCCATCCGTAAGCTCTGCCTCGGCAGCTGCCAGTGCATTTTTTCCATCTTCTATCTGCTGCTTTGCGGCTGCCAGCTGGCTTTCCGCAGAAGAAAGCTGACCTGCGGCTGCTTCTAATTCCGCATTCTTTGCATTTAATTCTGCTTCTGCACCGGCAACCTCCGTTAAACCGGCTTCAATCTGTGCCAGCATCTCTTCATAGCCCGGAGTATTTTCCGTCAACTGTGCTTTTGCAGCCTCAAGGCTGTTTCTCTGATCTGTCACCTGCTGCTTTGCTGCCAAATAAGCATTCAATCCCTGCTCATACTCTGCCTTTTTTGCTGCCAGTGCACTTTCCTGCCCGGAAATCTGCTGCGATGCGCTCTCTAATTCTGCCGCCTTAGAAGACAATGCATCCTTCCCGGACTGCAGCTCCGATGCTTTAGCAGAAAGCTCGGTCTTTGCAGAAGCAATCTGATTTTTTCCATCGGAGATCTCTGTTTCTCCATCCGTAAGCTGCTGCTTTGCCGATTCTAATTCCACTTCCGCTTCTGCCCGCTTTTCCTCTAACTCTTCCTTCTTCTCATCCAGTTCGTCCTGTGCGTCTTTTACAATCTTTTCATAACGGATATCTGCCTGTTCCTTTGTATAGGCCTCCCAGTCTGCTTCCTTTGCGTCCATATAGGAATCATACTCATCGGAATAGATGTCATAATCTTCATCAAATTTAATATAGATTTCTGTGTCATAATCTACTGCAAATCCATCTTTTAATATATAGGCAAATCCGCTGATTCTGCCACTTCCAATGGATGTATTGCCACGTTCAAACTGGATATAGCACGGTGACTGTACCAGTCCGGTAATCGTATATTCTTTGTATGCAAATTTATCTAAATCATCTGCCGTATTATTTTCCGAAAGAACCAGCTTGCTTCCAATGGCATCTTCTGAAAAAAGTGCGGAATCTACCACACATTCATCAGCAGACTGCGGCATTTCTCCGGCAACCAGCTTCAGTTTATTGACTTTCTCTGTAATGGAATGCATCTTGATAACGCGCTCATTTTCTCCGGCATCCTTATAAAGAACCTCTGCCGATATGGCACCCTCCGCCGCCCGGACATCTTCTTTTTCTGCCAGTGCTTCTACATTTTCTTCTGTAAAGCCAAGTGTGGATACCAGACGATAATCATAGAATTGCAAATCCTTTAAATAGACATCCGCAGAATGCACCATGACCGACTGGGTAATCTTAAGGCCGGAAAAAAATGCAACACCCAGTGCAATAATGGCAAGGATAGCAAAATATCTTCCAAAGCTTTTCTTTATCTCACGAAATGTATTTCTCTTCATCATGGATTTCATATTTCAAACCCTTTCTTTTCCACATGGACTACCATTCAATCTCATCGACATCCACGATATGTTCATTTTTCTCTATCTTTTGAATGGTTCCGCTCTTTACGGTAATGACACGGTCTGCCATTGCAGTCAGTGCCTGATTATGTGTAATTACAATGACGGTTTTGCCCTGTTTTCTGCAGGTGTTCTGCAGCAGTTTTAAAACGGCTTTTCCGGTATTATAATCCAGTGCGCCTGTCGGTTCATCACAAAGCAGCACCTTCGGATTCTTTGCCAGTGCTCTTGCAATTGCCACTCTCTGCTGTTCTCCACCGGATAGCTGTGCCGGGAAATTGGCTTTCCGTTCACTTAAGCCCACCTCATCTAAAACTGTTGCTGCATCTAACGGTTCCTTGCAAATCTGTGCTGCAAGTTCAACATTTTCCAATGCTGTAAGATTCTGCACCAGATTATAAAACTGGAATACAAATCCCACATCATATCTCCGGTAACTGGTAAGCTGCCGCTTATTATATGCTGAGACTTCTTCTCCATCCAGATATACTTTTCCGGTGGTCAGATAATCCATTCCTCCCAATATATTTAATATTGTTGTCTTTCCCGCTCCGGACGCTCCTACGATAACGCAGAATTCTCCCTTTTCTATTTCAAAATTCACATCATGTAATGCTTCTATCGTAACTTCTCCGGTTTTATATACTTTACTTACATTCTGAAAGGATACAAATGCCATTTGATAGCTTCCTCCTTTTATTCTGATTATTCAGGTGATTGTGCAAACGGAAAGTTGTAAAACCGTCTTTCCGGTTGCTTTGGCTGAATTGCTGCGCTGTCCGTCGAAGACAGATGCCACATAATGCCTGCAAGGGACACTGGGAACTTCGCTATCATATTAATTTCATCCGGCAACCGGCACAAATTCACATCCATGTTCAGTTGTGCCTCGCTGGTACATCCCTGTACCAGCGTTGCCTGTTTCCTGACGAAATTCCCAGTGTCCCTAACAGCCTTTATCAGGCATCTGTACTTCGACAAACCAGGCAGCATTTCTTACAAACATTGGAAAGATAGTCCTGATGACAAAATCTATCCCCTTCACAATCACCTGTTACCTGCTTATTGTAATGGTAGCACAATCTTTTCACTTTTTGAAATTAAATTTTTCTAAAGTCAGGAAGTACGCTTTCCAAATTACACCTACAAAACCTGCCACCAGCATTTTCTTATGAATGCCTGACAACGAAAAAATCCACTTTCTTAGAATCACAGTCAGAATCTGCTATTCTAAAAAAGTGGATTATACATTCAAATATCCGAAAAATTTTTTCTTATAACAACGGAGCTATCACTGCATCAAACATACAATTTAAACTCTCTTCATATATCTCCTGATACGTGCGGTGAAAAGTCTCAGTAATTGCCATTGCCTGCTTTGGTACTTCTTCGTAAAGTCCAAATGCCGCCTCATATACTTCCGGATTCTTATCGTAAAATGCTTCTGTCATGGCATTTTCAAATTCAAATCGTGCGCCCTTGGAAAGATGCTCTTTAAAATCCTCTTTCCGTACATTTTTCACATAATCATCCTGAAATATATTTAATCCTTCTGCCTTGACTAATTCCTCTAAGCCTTCTTTTACATCTTCGTAAGTCATGGTCTTGAAATTCTCTACAAAGAATTTGTCAAAGGTCTCCTTATCCGGAAACTGCTTTGTTAAGCTCTCCATCTCTTTTTCCTCCTGTCTTATACCGCATGCAAAATCATGCGTTCCCGATATACCACTTCCATATGATCTAATACTCTTCTCGCCCGCTGATACTGGTTATAATATGTGCTGATAACGCAGACTTCCTTCGCCCCATTATAAGCAACTCTCTTATAAAATGGAACTCTCACCCAGTTCTGTGTAAACGGAATCTCATGGCTTACCAGTGTCCGCATCATCTGACTGCTGACTCTGGCATTGGTAGTTCTGCATAATTCCACATCCCGGTCAATATTTTTTCCCATGGTCTTCGGTTTGTTCTTCTTCATAATAATACCCTGTCTCCTTCTATTTGTCCATAATCTGAATCTCTACGGTCTTCCCCAGACAGCCTGCTACCTTCACCAGAAAATCCAGACTTGGATTATATCTTCCGCTCTCCAATCTGGAAATATTGGATTTCTTCGTGCCTGCCCGCTCTGCAAGTACTTCCTGGGTAATATGCTGTTCCTTGCGCACCGCCTTCAACTGACGCACCACATCCGAACGCGTCGACTGCTCCCTGCTCTTATTCTTCTCCATTTCTCACCTCAACAACTGTCTCTATGTTATCATATATGATAACTCATTGTCAACGAAAAAGAGCCTCAAAAAGGCTCTTTTTGAACTATTCTTCTATCTGACGCAGCACCTTGCGGAACTGGAAATAGAACAGTACAGACGTAAAGCTTACCGCCAGCACATCCGCTACCGGCTCTGCCATATAAACTGCCATTGCCTGATTGCCGGTAAAAATGTGTGGCATAATATAAATAAGCGGCAGTAATAATACGAATTTACGCATGACCGCTACAATAATGGAAGATACTGCTTTTCCCAGTGATGTAAATGCCATCTGACACGCCATCTGGATTCCGAATATCATAATTGCCATAAGATAAATCCGGAGTGCATTTCCCGTATATGCAATCAGTGCCTCATCCGAGGTAAACATGGCTGCAAATGCTCTTGGAAATGCCATCACCAGTGCCCACAAAACAAAGGAAAATCCAACATCAATTTTCAATAATAAAAAATAGGCTTCTTTTACCCTGTCTGCTCTTTTGGCTCCATAATTATAGCTGATAATCGGCTGCGCTCCCTGACCCAATCCCTGTAACGGAAGTAGTGCAAACTGCATGACACTGGTTAATATGGTCATGGCTCCTACTGCCATATCTCCGCCATATCGTAATAACGAAGAATTAAAGCAGACTGAAATCACGCTCTCGCTTGCCTGCATAATAAACATTGCTGTTCCAAGTGCAATACTCGGCCAAATAATATTTGCCTGCAAAACCATATTTTTTCCTTTCAGGCGAAGATGCGTTTTCTTTCCGCATAAGAAAGCCAGCACCCAGATACAGGAACATGCCTGGGAAAGAACCGTTGCCAGCGCTGCTCCTTTTACACCCATTCCAAGTCCAAAGATAAATACCGGATCCAGCACAATGTTAATCACCGCACCAATCAGTACCGACAGCATACTGGTTCTGGCAAATCCCTGCGCCGTAATAAATGCATTCATCCCCAGGGTCAACTGCACAAAAATCGTTCCTATAGCATAAATATTCATATAATCAGCAGCAAAAGAAATCGTATTTTCGCTGGCTCCAAATGCCAGAAGAAAGCCTCTGTTTCCAGCCAGCAGAAATGCAGTCAGTATCAGCGATACAATAATCTGGGTGCAAAAACAGTTCCCCAGCGTTTTTTCCGCCTTGTCCTTCTCTCCTTTTCCCATAAATATGGTTGCCCGTGGAGCACCACCATTGCTAATCAGTGCTGCAAACGCAGATACTACCATAATAAGCGGCATGCATACACCAACTCCGGTCAGTGCCATTGCACCATCCCCCGGAATATGGCCGATGTACATACGGTCTACTATGTTATACATCATATTAATCAACTGGGCTGCAACGGTAGGCAATGCCAGTTTTAATAACAGCTTTCCTACCGGTTCTGTTTCTAAAAATGTTCTGTCATTGGTCTGTTCCATGTAATTCTCCTTACCTTCTACTCGCGTAACTACGGGAAACACGCTTAGCGAGTTTCTCGAGTTATCGCGGTGCTCGCCAAATCTGAACAGAAAAGAAGTTCGCCAAAGCGAACTTGGCTCCTTCTTTTCTCCCAGATTTTTCTCGCTACTCGCGTAAAAAAAGAACCGACCAGTAGTCGATTCTTTTCCAAAATATTAATGCCGGCAGCGGGACTTGAACCCGGGAACATGCTCTAAACCCCAGTGTTTATGCGGTTTTCAAAAACGTAGTAATCAAAAAACCGGTAATAGTAATCAAGATATTTTTCCTGCTGCTTCAATAATTTTCATTTTTTCATGAATACTCGACACATCATATGTATAATTTTCTTCATTTACTCGTTCAGTATGTCCGAGAAGAGCTGCCGCAACTGTTACTGGAACACCATTGCTTCTAAGGTTTGAATTTAATGTTCTTCTTATTGCATGAATACTTTTTGTATGTTCAAACTCTTTAGTCATTGTCATATTTCTTATGCATTCAGAAATTTTTCTAGCATGTACTCTTCCATCTACATCACTAAATACAAATTCTGTTAAAAAGCACCTCTTTATTTCTTCCTTTTTAACCCTATCGAGAACATCTTTTATCTCAGAAGTTAATGGAAATGTTCGTACTTTATCATTCTTGGTTGTGGAAATGTAAAACTCATTTTTCTTTCTATTATACTTTTCAGATCTGCAAATGGTTATTGATTGCTCTTCATAATTTATATCTTCCCACTTAAGTCCGGAAAGTTCTCCAACCCTCATTCCTGTATAAAGAGATAATTCAACTGCATAGCCTGCAATGCTTATATGCTCTTTTTGATGGTTTACATTTAGTTTTTTAATAATTGCTTTTTTCTCTTCATTAGACACTGTACGTTCTTTTGCTGATTTTGGTCTTGGTTCTTTACAATGTTGCTTGAATATTGGCAAGTCTACATATTTACATGGATTTATTTCAATAACTTTGTCCATTAAAGCTTTTTCAAAAACTCCGTTCATATATCCAAACATCGCCTTTAATGCCCTATATGGAATATTTTTTCTTTCAAGCAGTCTTTGGATAAATTCAGCTATATCTTCATCTGATATATCTTGGATTGACATACTTTCTATTTTGTCACCCTGGAAAAACCTCTTATAATCCGATTCATACTTGCTAATCGTATTGTCTGTCCTTCCACACTTTTCTTGGCGTGAAATCCAAATAATAAATCTATCTTTAAATGAATTAAGAACTTTTTCACTCCAATAATCTATTACCTCATTTTCAATATCAATCCGTTTCTTTTTCTTTATAAGTTTTCTTCCATTTCCATAAGGCAAATATGTGTTCCAATATCCATTTTTCCCTTCCCATATAGAATATGGATGTTTCTTTAATAATTCCTTTCTCTTCTGCATTTCTATTTTATCCTGCAAAAGTGCTGCATCAATAATACCATTTTCAACAGCATATTTCAATAATTCACTATCAGACAATTTGATGTCTGGCATAGGCTGCTCCGCCCTTTCTCTCCCTTCAATATAGTTATCGTAAGTGTTTTTAACATAAAAATACCGCCAGTTGAATACTGGCGGCCATAATAAGGTAAAGTCATTTGTAATCTAAAATCTGTTTCATTTTATCAATATAGTTTTTCATTTTATCTGCAATATAGTTTTTTTTATAAATTCCATCCATATGCAAAGTTTTATCTTTATATACGGAATTAACTTTTTGAAACAATCTTGTATTAACAAAAAGATCTAAAGACATAATAATTCCATTTTTCTTCTCTTTATCTATTTTTGCTAAATCAACGTATTCCTCACCAAACTCAGAGCCAATATAGGAATCCATGATTTCTGCAAAATTTTTAACATCAAAATCCGTCATTCGAGAAAGCGCATCACACAAAATTGCATCTTCCTGTGTAAATTCTCTTTTTTCAAAAATCATCTTACCTAATATATATCCTAAAATTGAAGATGCTAAAACAGAATTAGATAACACTATTTCCCTCATCATATTTGATAAATGATAAGCTCTGCCTGGATTAACTACATAATTGTACATTTCATTAATTGCACGTTCTGTATTCAATCCTTGTGAAATACATTTCCATGCATAAAATAATTTACAATCATTTACAGTTTTAACCATCCCACTAAATGCATCAGTTATAAGTTCAATATGTGATTCCAGTTTTATCAAAGATTCCACACCATTTACAACTACATTCTCACTTGACAATTTCAAGAAATCACTTATTCTTTTATTTAATTCATTAAGTTTATCTTTAGCATTCACAGCAATTCCTCCTAGATTATTACTTTATCACTTCCACCGCCAGTATTCAATTTTCAAGGTACAAAAGTCGAGTGTTATCGACAAATTCTATGGGGTATCACCTGCTCTTTGATTCCATTCATTTATTGCAATATCTCTTTCGTCATGGCATGCCACAATAGCTCCGGTGCTGTTCATATCAACTCCAATAGTATGTTGCTTCGGTAAAGATACTTTACATTTTGAACAAACAATTTTAAAAGTAAAACTTGCTCCCACATGTGAAGCTGAATTTGCAATCATATGAAATTCTGCTTCACCACCACAGAACGGGCATGACTTAAGGCTTTCACTCATTCTTCACACCCCTTTTCTTCCAACGCATTGTATAAACGCAAGTATGTTTCAAAATCATTCGGGTTCATTTTGTCCGAAATAAAATCCAAGAAATCCTTATTTCGCAAGCATTCTTCCGGTGTGCCGATTGCACGGTACTGCTGTACCTCTTTCAGAGCTTCGGTTGCCATTCTTGTTGCCTGCACCAGTTCCGGTGCAATCCGACTTCCAAAACAAAAGTTAAGCCAGCACTTAATTTCTTTAATTGCATCATTCTCCGTCATGGCTACTCCTCCAACAGTTCCGGGTTATCAATCTCGTTTCCAACAACAACCATATAATCTGGATTAATGTCTCCCAATGGAACACTTACATCAGTCTCTAACGATGTAGCTTCCCAACTCAACGAATCATCTGACCATTTGATAACATAATCTTCATATTCATACCGGAAGATATCTTTCTCATAGATTCCACTATATCCAGTGCATCGGCAGACGGTGGACGGGTCTACTTCGACCATGTTCGGGATATCATTGGTCATTCCCCATAGGATATATCTTCTCTCCCAGATACCGTATAAATATCCTTGTATCCATTCGCCATTATCTTTCCGCTTGCCGCGGAATAAATATCTATTCTCCATCCTTTTTCTCCATTTCTTTCAGCTTATCTTCGGCTTTTCCTAGTTCTATTCCGGCAAGGCATCCTCTAGCGTATGCATCCTCATAGCACCTATCTATTGCTGTAAAAAATTCATCACAAAACAATTCAGTAAGAGGGCATTCCGAACACTTGCAATTTTCATGGTGGCATTTAGTTCTTGTGTGTACACACTCTCTATATTCCGTTTCTTCGATTTCTTCCGGCAACTTGATATACCTGCCCTGCTCTTCGGCATCCTCATAATATTTCAATTTTTCTCGCAAATCAGCCATAGCCCACATATTGCGGTAGAACAACGCAATCAGACCACGGACATCTGAAAACGGATCTATCGTTAAATTGTCCAATATTTCCTCGTCAAACTCTGCGTCATCTACTGGCAATTCATCTTTTGCCAATGTGACCATAAGATTTCTTGCAAAATCTCGTGCATCCATTTCCATCTCGTAATCTCTGTATCTGGCATTGCGCTCATCATCTGCATAGCAGCTATTATGTGCCAGCTCGATCATCGACATATCAGCCACGCTTTTATTTGTCGTTAATCTTTCCATGCTATCCCTCACTTTCTGCACTAAGCCAATCTAAGCAGCTTGATTCGCCTTCATATTCTTCACCAAATGTATTGTTGAAGGTTGTTAAAAATTTTGCCAGTTCCTCATCTGTCATATTCCGGATCCGGTCTGCGTTAGTTTTCTTTCTTGTTACTACATATCCTTCTGGATATATTCCGTTTTTCATATCTTCTACCTCACTTTCACATCCTTATCATTTTTTCTGATTTTGAATTCCAGTCCACATTCTTCTTTGAGTATTTCTATCTGCTCGTCCCAAGTTGTGTAATCATCCATAAGGCACTCTGCCTTGCTATTGAACCGCTCTATGTACCTTTTAATTCTTTCTGCTCCAAATCCGAACTGGTCACGAAGTGTAATTGCTGACAGAATTGTTATTGTATCAATGGTATTCTCTTTGATTTTCAGCACACATTCATCTATCGCATTCTTTGGAAGTGCCAGGGGCATTTTCGTTGCCCCTCTGAATTTGCATTCCTCTTCCAGTCCTTCAATTCCTTTGGTTTTGGCTATTTTTAAGGCATAAGCCATTCCCTCACGTCTCGCTTCTTCTAATTTATCCCTTGCCATTTTTTCTCTCCTAAACAATACATATAACCTCGTTACTTTTGTTTGTAATTTGAACTTTGTTTTTTTCAAAATCCTACATATTTTCATTGTCCAGAATTTCAAAGGAGGAAGAAAATATGTTATCATTTTTTACACTAATTCTTTATGCTCTCTTCTCAGCGTTAGATCACCATTTTGATAATTTTCTGACGTTCCTTTTACTCAACATCTTTGAAAATTATTATATGGAAATTGGCAAACTAACTTTTCAAAAAATCGAACAATGTCGGCTCGTCCACCTCATTTTCCGCCGCCTGCAGGTATCCCACGCCATCACGGAAATAATCAGGATTAAGTTCGCATCCCTTGCCGTTCCGGTGCATCTTAACCGCTGTCATAGGTACGGTCATCAGACCGCCAAAAGGGTCATATACCGTATCACCTTCGTTACTATACCTGTTGATAATACGTTCCACAATGTCAAGCTGCAATGGGCAAACATGCATCTGCGCCCTCCTCCGGCTCTGAGTGGTATTCAAAGTACGCATCCGGTTAATATCATCCCATACTTCCAACTGATTCCAAGAGCCTGGAGCTACCACCATAAAAGTTGCCGGTAACTTTCCATTTTCATCTAAATCCTCGGCAAGTTTCACATGCTCTGCATAATTGTAAACAGTACCACGGCTATAATCTCTGTATACCTGCTGTAGACTCTCTACCGGAAACTCTTTCAATTCTTCTTTTCTTACTAAACGATTACCGGAACTTCTCCAGTATCCGTGAGCATCTATCTGCCACTGTGCCCGTGTATAATCTTCTTTCGATTTCTTTACTGGCACATCCGCATAAGCTGTCGAGCGGTCAGTAGGCAGCTTACGGAAAAGCAGGATATATTCTGGGCAGCCAACTCCCATCTTAGAACCATCCTTACACTGCTCTGTCCATCCAAGGCGATATGTCTGGTTATTCTCCCTGACCACGTCCGTTACTACCGTAATCATTCCAAAATACTGGAAGCCATATTTCATATAGTGCTCAATGCAAAGTGCATGGAATGGCTCTATAGTCGGCATTCCGGTACCGGTGGCATTTCCAAATAAAACTCTGTCTTTCACATGGATTGCTGCCACTCTTCCCGGCTTAAGAACGCGAAGCAGCTCCGGTGTCAGATAACACATCTGCTCAAAAAATCGTTCTGTATTCTGATTATGACCAAAATCATTATAGTTTGCGGAATACTCATAATGATTACCGAATGGAATGGATGTGTGAATCAGGTCAACACTATTACTTTCCATTGCTTTTGTCTCTTCTACACAGTCACCGTAAACAGCTTCATAATGATTTCCTTTTACTGTTCTTTCTTCTCTGCTTCCTTCCACACCCATCTTCCTCTCTAATCGTTCCGCCTTATTTGCGGAGTTTAATCCATATTTCTTTACAATTTCTATCATCTTATCCACCATGTGATTATGATTTTTCCACTTTTCCAGAAGTGCTTCTTTTATCTGCCGCTCATTCTCCATATAGATGATATCAATCACCACTGGTTCTTTCTGCAAAAAACGATAGCATCTATGTACTGCCTGGATAAAATCATTGAATTCATAATCAATTCCAAGAAATATCTCCCGGTGGCAATATCTCTGAAAATTACAACCAGAACCGGACAATGATTTTTTCGTTGCAAACAGTTTTGTCCTGCCTTCCGAAAATTCAATTACTCTCTTTTCTCTTAAGTCATAATCCATAGATCCATATATATCCACCACTTCCGGAAGTGCCTTTTTAATTGCATGACGCTCATTTTCCAAATCATGCCATAAAAGGAAATGCTCTTCCGGTGATTCTGCAACAATCCGCTTCATTTCCGCAACTCTCTTATCAATGCTGTCCCTTTTTACTGCTGCAGCTTCTTTTAATCCTTCTGCAGCTTCCTGAAACAACTGTATCTGACCATCTCTGTCAGCTGTATCTCCATAGTGAACAGGTAATTCATGCCATTTTACGTCCAGTGGCGGCAAATCATATCCTTCATCCGAATAATCCGGATTTAAATCTGAAGGTTTCGTGATAAAAAGTGCCCAACTGCTTACCCACATCCAGAATTCATCTTCCATATTCGGATACAACGTCAAATTATTAGCTTTCGTACTGTCTCTTTGAAAGAATCTTGTTAATGCCTGTCCGGTATCCATCACTTCCAGATATCCGGCATAATGTATCAATTCCTTATACTTATTTGGTGATGGTGTAGCTGTTGCCACCAGCTTATACGGTACATTCTTGAATTTATCCAGAAATGTCTGATATGTCTTACTGCCAAAACTCCTTAAAACACTGGCTTCATCAAGAGAAGTAGCACAGAAATATTCTGGCCGGATGTCTCCATCACGAACTCTTTCATAATTCGTTAACACAATCTGACTTGTACTTTTTTCTACTTCTTCCATTGTCCGACAGTATTCCGGCTTTTCATATCCAAGCACATCTACAGCATCTCTGGTAAACTCCTGCTTTACTCCAAGCGGAAGTACAATCAATGCTCTTCCACCACACTGCTCTGCTGCCAAATGGCAAAATTCAATTTCCTGCACTGTTTTTCCTAATCCGAAAGATTCAAACAATGCTCGTCTGCCACCTTTTAATGCCCATATAACAGCATCCCTCTGGTGCGGTTTCAATACCTTGTTGACTTTTTCCGGATCCACAATAAATCCGCTTTCTGTTGCAAGTTCAATCTTTGTTTCTAAAAATTCTTTATATGTCATTTTTCAAAAGGAACCCGATATATCGTTGCCCCGGCCGGAGGTTCGGCTCCTTTCCAATATGTCTTGTATTAACATAAACAATGTTATATAATGGCCATATCTTACTCTGGCCGGAGGATCGAAAAAACAATATGATTGTATTTTTGACCCTTTGTTTGGTAGTAATATCAATTCCATTGTATACATATTTTCTTTTAAGATTTTCAAAAAAATCAAATATGAAGAAAATAAAATGTGGAAATAAACTTTTTCACATAACAATAACTTTTACTACCAAACATAAGACTAAAAAAGAATAATCATTCTTTCTGCAATGGTATTGTCCATTGCAGTTTTTATTTAATAATCCATAAAATCATCCAGATTCATCTGTCCTTTGCAATTTCCGCCGACCGTGGACGGATCCCAACCAACTCCAATGTAGTCTAAGACTTTTGCCCATCCATAATCGTTGCCATCTTTGTCCCTGCACATATGGAACATCAGATAATCCCATTCTTTTGGATTGCTTTCGCGCAATAGGTCAAATCTATGAGGTCTCTTTTCCATATGGATTCCAAATCCACACATACTGCAACCGGTACGTTGTGCTTTGGTAGTATAAAGTGTTCCGTCTGGCTTTTTCTCAATTGTTCCATAGATTTCTGGTATTAATGAATCCGGCATTTTAAACTTCTCTGTAATCCGTCCTTCTTTCAAACCTGCTTCATAATATTTTTCTTTCAATCCATTTTTCCAAAGACCATCCATTTCCAATGCCAGCTTTAATATATCCTGTCTGCCAAATATGGCAAATGGTGCCGACCTTATTGTTGATGCTCCAAAATAATTGCAGCCATTCATCCGCAGGCTCTTGGCACGTCTGCCGCCCTCAGATGCCATCAGACCTAAATACGGTACGCTGTTATGTTCTTTACCCCAATCATCACAATTTTTTTCTTTGAGATAATAACAGCATTTCGCTGATACCAAGAAATCCGGTATCTGGAAGTCACATCCTTCTGTTTCATTTTCATAGCCGCCGAACAACTTTAGCCATCTTTGATTAAGCTGCATCTTAGAATTTTTCTGCCAGCCGCCGTATTCTCCGGTTTCCCCGGTAATAATTGCATGACGGACAGTTTTATTTTTCTCTGATGGATTTTGTAGCAATTCTACCTTGGCTGCCACTTCTTTTGAAATGACCGGAAATCCAAATTCCTGTATTACTTTCGCCTTTGTCCAATAAGTCCCATCATCCCTTTTCAGTGGTGGTACATTGATAATTCCTAAAGCCTTATGTACCCTCTGTATACTTTTATCTTCCAAAGTGGATGCCGATACTCCCGGAACATCTATTCCGCACACCTCATGGAGAAATATGTATAAAATAATGCTATCCAATCCACCAACCGAAACATGATAATTTAATCCTCTTCCATCACATTCTGTTGCAAATTCCTTTGCTCTTATCTGAGCATATTTTCTTTTAAATTCATACGGCTGTTTTTCTTTCTGCATAAAAGATGCTATCTTCTCATACGTTCCAAGCCGTTCCATTCTTTCCTGTACTGATTCCATTTGTTTTTTGGAGTAAAGAGCTCTTTTACGCTGGCCAGCAAACCTCTCACTCCTTTCGTTTTATTTTTTCGGTTTCTCACACCGTTCAAATTCGATAACCCACACGTATGGATTCGCATCCCAACCGTAGCGGTCAATGTCGGATTTCTTGATGGTACTGTTCCATATCTGCATAAATTCGACCTGTGGCGGTTCAATCCATCCAGTATTCATACAGTCGGTGCATCCGAATGCTCCTGCATTTGTATGGTGGCACTTTTCTCCTTCTGCTCCTTCTCTGATTGCTCCCTCTACAGTAATGCTCTGCAACCGCTCCACTCGTACATCCGTAACCTTCAGCCAGATTCTCGACGCTTCTTTCGGCATGTGGATTGACGGATGCCAAGTGCCTCTCCAACCTTTAGGTCGAAGTTCTCCATCAGCTTTGTAATAATAGATGGTATGACCACGCATATGACCTGCTTCATTGACTGGAAGTCCGCACCATGTTTCTCGAACATACAGGGTATCACCCGGCTGATATGGTGCTTTTATGATACAAGGCTCATTCCTGCCGTTATAGAGCATCAGTCCATCTCTAATATATCCAGTCCACTGTGGATTTTCTCCCGGTAAAAATCTTACCAGCCGCCGAGTACAGGTCTTCCGTCCGTCCAGAATTGCCCGAACCATTTCTGTGTTGAATAAAATCGGCTTAATTGCCACCTATCACACCTGCCTTTCTTCTCGTTTCTGCCCTGTGTTTTGCATCATATCTGTTGTGGCATCTCTGGCATAACGCTCTAAGATTACTGTAATCGCAATTTTCCGGTGTATGGTCTAAATGCGCTATTGTCAGGACAACTTTTGAGCCATTTTCGCGAATAGCATAATTCTCAATTCCACAAAATTCACATTTATTATCTGCCCGTTTAAGGATATCTTTTCGTATGTCTTTCCAGTTTGCCGGATACTTTTTCCGATTTTCTGGTTTAATCGGCATCTACTCCACCGCCTTTCACAATTTCGATTGCACCTTTGTAAGCCCATCTTGCACCTTTTCCCGTAAGTGAATCTTCCGTGTCTGATATGCAATCTTCCAACTGCTTCACAACCTTTTCCGGGTCGTAGGCGGTCGGCTGGGCATCTATAACAGAAGCAACGCGTAAAAAGTCTAAGCAATCCATATCTTTGTTCTTTGAAATTGCTTTTTCTAAATCCGCTTTTGATTTATCCGCATCAATCAATCTTCCCATCGTTCACTCTCCTGTTCCACGCATTTATTGAATCTTTTTTATCAAGTTTTATCTCTGTACGATTCTCACAGCATTTGCATTGGACAAAATATGCTTTTACATCTCTAAATAATCTCTTAACTTCAAACGTTTCTATCTCTGCCATGTTTCCGCAAAACGGGCATGGCTTAAGCTCTTCTTTTACTTCTGCCATTGCTCTTCACTCTCCTTCCTGCACAGGTATTCCAGTACCTGCATCCTCTATCACATTTTTTGCCTTTCTCGTATTTACACATTGCCAGCCTTCTTTCCATACCGGGCATTCATTGTTCGCCATTCCCGAAGCATCTGAGGTGTGAATCTTGATAATGACCGGTCATAATAGCTGCTCTCAGATTCTTCTCCAACATATCTCCGAAATGTGTAACTGCCTTTATATTTCAGTTGCCGGCGAATGTATTCTGTTAAATTTTGCTTTCTGAATCCAAGCTGATTACAGATTTCCTTACTGGTGACTTTCTCCATGACCAGCTCGCCATTCTTGAAAACGTTATAATAACACTTTGCCATTCTATCAGTCCCCCTTTCTGTATCTTCTTTCTACATCATCTAAATGTGCCATTATCAGCCTTTTGGTATATTCTGCAATTTCAGTCTTTTTGTATTTCTCATAAAGTTTATTTGCCTGCGCTGTCAGTTCTTCAAAAAAATCATCTTCGTTATCGGCTTCATAAAATTTCTGCCGAAATCTATAATAATCATTAAAAAATTGCCATTCCTCGGAACCTTTTTCAAACTTTTTACTTGCCATAATCAACCACCCCAACTATCAAATGGAGTATCCGCTGCGTCCATGAATTCCTGCTTATTTCGTTCAGAATTCTTTACATGTAGCAGAAATTTATCGAAATCTTCCATGCGTTCTTCAAATCTCATATGCTCACCATCGAATTTAAGTCCCTCTTTCATGTTTTCGCCTTGCCGTTGTTTCTCCACTTTCAAGCCTTTATATTTCTTATCTTCCGATACGTTCCACAAAAGAATAATATTCGATGCGTCCTGCTCAATATCTCCGGATTCTCTAAGTTCTGACATGGTAGGCTCTTTCGTATCTCTTATTTCGGATGTTCGATTCAACTGTGATAGAAGAATAATTGGTACATGCAATTCCATTGCCAAAGCTTTAACTGCCTTAGAAATATCTCCAACCTCTGATGCTCTATTAGCAAATTTCCTGTCTGCTTTAATTAACTGCAAATAGTCAATAATAATTACCTCGAATTGTTGATGCCGACTTTCTGCTCTAATTTCTCCCACGGTTTTGGAACCGGTTGAAATTATCACATTGTAATCTGACATTTCTTCATTGGCTTTATCAAAAGATTCCTTTTCACCACCAAGAAAGGATTTTGCCCTTCGAACACGCGTCAAACTTATTTCGGACAGCCTTGAAACAAAACGCTCGTATACCTGGCTTTCATTCATTTCAAGGTTGAAATAACCAATTTTATAACCTTTTTTTGCCATCTGTCCAATCACTTGTGTTACAAAAGCAGATTTTCCAACACTAGGTCTCGCACCAATTACCGTAACATCTCCACCCTCAAGACCACCAAGGCAATCATCTAATTTATAAAATCCGGTTTTTAACAGTTTTTCGCCTACATGTTCATTGAAATAATTCTCTTTGCATTCCTGGACAATCTGCTTTAATGATTTGGCTTTCAGAGTTTCATTCTCCTGTAGCTTTTCAAGTGTTATTAAAACTTCCGCAATTGTATTTTCTATATCACATGGCATAAGGCTCACTCTCTGAAACAACTCTTTTGCCGTTCTAGTCTTATAATCCTTTGAAATGGTTATCGCATAACTTTTAATTGATACTGATGTTGGTGTTAATAACACACATTCCTTTAATTCTGCTGACACCTGCTCCAAAGACCACTTGTGATTTTCCATTGCCTGTGACAGTGACATAAGATTTATATCCTCACCACGGTCATAAAGTGCAAGTATCTGTCTATATGCATCCTGACAAAATTCAGATCCAAACATATCTGGTCTTAAATTTGAATAAATCTGTGAAAGTGAATCGTTATCAATCAGTATGCTTCCAATCACACCCATTTCTGCTTCGGTCAACTATCATCACCTCGCTGCCTTTTCTCCACTATAGAAACCCAATAGTCACATTCGTTTATCAACCAATCATTATACTTTGGAAGGAATCTGAATCGAGTATCTTCCGGATTCCGCTCCGTGTAATCTTCCAGATATAATTTAGTAGCTTTATATATCAGTTCCGCTACTTCTTTTTGATTTTCTTCAAGCACGTTGCTTAATTTTCTAAGCCAATACTGTCTGGCCAACACTGCACAACTTTTTTTGGGGTACAAATCGAAAGTGTCATTCCATGCCTTTTCGCCATCAAAAGAAAATGTGCTTTCTTTTATATTTTCTTTCTCTATATCTGTATCTATATCTTTCTCTATATCTATCTCTACATTGCAATTTTGTTGCAGTTTGTTGCATTGCAACATTTTTTGTGCATTTTCCCTAGATTTCCGACTTCTACGAGTGCTTGCGGTCTCACTTCCTAGGTTATCCTGCACAAAAGGCAACTTGTACTCAATAGAATCAGATGTTTCAAGCAATCCACAAGAAAGAAGATACTGAATCGTAACTTGAACATTGATTTCGTCCTCGTCAATATCAAGAGCGATTTCTTTGTAAAATTCATCTTCCAAACCGGAATACTCTAAGTAGCCGCCTTTTTTCAGTGATAGAAGCTGCATCTTAAGGTAAATAATCGTGTAAGTATCGCCACCGGCCATCTTCCGGAGTTTCTTGATTCGTTTGCTATCAAAGAAATCATCCATTAATTTAATCCAGTAATACCGCTTATTTTCAGCCATTCTTGCTACCTCCGAGCAATTCAACAACCTTTTCTCCGGCTTTCTCTGGTCGGCAAAATACAAATTCTACGCCATACTTAAGCTGCATTGTAAGCATAGCCTTTGCTAATGTTTTACCGGAAGTCGGTTCTGCCTTTGGTAAAGAGATATTGAGCCATTTCCCCTCTCTATGCATATAAGCAATGCGATTGTATCTATGTAATCTTGGATTCTGCCACTTAAACACGTCATCAATAGTCTTTACGCCGTCTGTGTTCTCCACAAGCACATATAGCTTAACGCCGTTGTTCTGTGCTAAAATGCACTCGTCACGGAATCTTGGATGCGCCTTGCCACAAATGTTGCCTACAATTTCCTGCATATCCTTTTTGGTATCCACAGAGACATCATAACTTCCAAGAAAATCCATTTTCTTAACTTCCATCTTTCTTGCAGTCTTACGCTTAATAACATCCAGCACCTTATCCGTGGCAATCACATAATCTCCAACCGGAAGCGGTGCACGCAAAACTTCTATGTCATGGCAGTCAAAATACCGGTTCTTCAAAATGTGCTGTCCCTCTTTCTGTCCTTTGTCCTCAATCAACATCATCGTTACATTCACTTCCTCTCAAATACCCTTCTGACATTACAGAATGGCTAAATTAGGATTTTTATTGTTTTGGTTGATACTTTTTACCAACCATACAGTTTTCATTGATAGGCGGTCACACAAAGCAACCGCCAAATCATACTTAATTGAATGGTAATTCCTCATCAATTCCGTCAGGGATATTCATAAATCCATCGCCATCCGGTGCAGGTTCCGGTCTATCTACAGACTGGTTGTTCTGTGAAGCTGCTTTGCTCTCTGCAAATTCACAGCTTTCAACAAGACAATCATTGGTATACACCCTATTTCCATCCTTGTTTGTATAGCTACCGGTCTGCCAGCTACCACCAACAACAACCTTCGTTCCCTTACGCAGATATTTCTCCACAAACTCTCCATTTTTCCCTAATGCCAAACAGTTGATGAAGTCTGCGCTGGGCTGTCCTTCCTGTTTAAATCTACGGTCTACAGCAAGAGAAAACCTCGCAACTGCCGTTGTTCTTTCGCCTTGTGAATATCTAATATCCGGATCCCTGGTTAGTCTTCCCATTAAAATCACTTTATTCATTTGCTTCTTCTCCTTTCTTAAGCTCTTCAAGTGCCTTATAGAACTCACTACCCTTAATCTCTTCAAAACCATCATATTCAGGTGTAATACTACTTCTTGAAGTATTCATTCTCAGATACATCTTGCCATCATACTCGAATCTCGAAACATCATAGCCACCCATATGTAATTCTTCGAAATAATCTCCCTCACAAATCGGATGATTATTGATTACAATGTTTCTCTCAATACATAAGTTCTGAAACTCTTTTAATGTCTTGCTATTGGCTCTGAAACTTCGCATTTTTATGTCCGAATCACAAAACCTCTTGGTCGGCTTTAATAATTCATTACCGAATTTTTCATTGTTTTCCTTGCAATCCTCAATATATAAGCGGATACGGCTCTTTTCAGATTCATGGAAAGGTTTATTAACTGAACCATCACCACAAATATCATAGGATTGACCTAAAATTTCCTTCCTCCCAAAGAACTCTTTTGCTAATTTTCGTCTTTCCTCTGAATGGATTCTGAAATCACTAATTTCTTTCAGAAACTGTTCATTGGACACTATATAGAATTTTTCCATGATTCTCCTTTCAGAACGGACAAAGGTTCATCTCAACCTCTAATCCTTTTTCTGCAATATAAACATTTGCTCCATATTTAATTGTTTCTTCTGTTCTTTGCTTGAATAGTGCGGGATCTCCGCTTTTATCTGATAAGTGAATTAGAACGACATTTCTCAATGCCGGGTTATCGTTAGTAGAAATAAATTGAAGTGCCGTATCAAGGCTCATGTGACCTCGTAGGCGGTGTTCGTAGTTCGGCTCGTCCCGATTGACAAATTGCATATCGTAGTTTGCTTCACAAAGAATGTGATTTACCATCTGGCTTGAAAAATCGTATTTACAATATTCCAAGTCGGTCAAGAATAACAACTTACCCATTTCCTCATGCTTGATTAAATAGCCATAGCACTCAATTTCTGTGTCATGCGGCACATTGAACGGTACTACTGTAAAACTGCCGATTTGGCACGATTTGTTAGGCGAGATGGCTGTCGTGTGCTCTCCAGTAATGACTTCAAGTGCGGTCTGCGTTTCAAATGCCGTGTAAACCGGAATACCAGATCTCATAAAATCCTTTATGTAGCGTGCATGGTCTCCATGTTCGTGGCTTACAATGCATCCAGCCACATCAGAGATTTTCCAATCAATCATTTTCTTAAAATCAAGAAATTTGCATCCGGCTTCAATGGCAAGGATTTCGCCACTGTTGCTGATTAAAGCGTAACTGTTGCCTGCCGATGATGAACCGCAACATCGCATAAGCATTTAAACCGCCTCACTTTCATCCGTTTCAATACTTAACTGTCCCGAAACTATCTTTGAATATTCCTTTGCCAAGTCCTCAAGTGTTATCTTTGGAACTGTAATATTCATAACACGGTCTCGCCCATATTCATCAATGTATTTCCTAATCCACCATGCTTCAATGTTGTTCAGATACTCCTGTGACTTAACACGAACCTCTGTAATGGTCTCAAATACAAGGTCTGTAATATTACCTTTCAAACCGCTCTTAACGTGTTCCTGCCACCGGAAGAATGGCATATATACCGTTTGTCCTATGTAGTGCATATTGGTCTTTCTGTTATAAATATGGTAAATATATCCATATACGCCACCGTTACTCTCATATCCCTCTCTGGTTTGAAATTCTCCTTCGTAGTAGGGATTGATTTTGCTACTGGTTTTTGCTCGGCAATCATAAGAACAAAAGTAATATTTTTCTCCACCATCTGCCGTAATGTATGGAAAATCCTTTTGTTTGCCTTTGATTGGTTTATGGCAGTTGAAGCAAACTGCATCAACTGCAATATTGAATCGCTCATAGAAGAATTGGTTGCTGTCCATAACCAGAGCATATATTCCGCTACCTTTTCTTGGCTTTGCAAACCTTGAAATACTGCTTTTCTTCTTTACTTCGTCCTTTGCTTCACCACGAGACATATCCTCTCCGCAAAGATAATATTCATCAAGAAGAGTGCCTTTTTGAGCATCCCACACGTTATCATCTGTAAACTCTTTCAATTCATCGTCTACTTTGTAATCATAGATACGAACCCAATAATACTTCAAGGAAAGAACTCCTTTCTTACATCAATAATGCTTCGCGTCTGTCCTAACAACTTCCGGTTGCGCTTTGCCCTCTGCTCATTGTCGCAAATGAACTGCTTGCAGATTTCAGGTCGTACCGGATAGATTCTGCATTTCTCGCAACTCTTTCCTGTATCAAGAAACGGACAAGTCATATCATAAGTTGCTGTTGTCGGTGCGATATGTTGACACTCTTTAATATGCTTCTTATGGATATACCGGCGAATAACATCAATTTCCTTTTGGCTCATGGGAAGTAAGTTACTGCAACAATTTCCGCACTGGCTGCATTTCCCATCCTTGCAAAAGTTGTAGATATTATCAGCCATACCTTTCTAAACTGACTCTAAAAATGAAATAACTTCCATAGGCACCACTACTTCATGAAATCCGGTACATCGTCATTCTCAACGACTTCACCTTCAACTTTCTCTGGTTCTGCCATTTTCGGTTCTTCTACGGTTTCCGCAACTTCCGGCTCAACCGAGAAATCTTCTGTATTTGCATTTTCAGAAATATCATGCTCCACATCCATTAAAGTTCTATCATCCATTTCTGTTGATTTTACATTGTCATAAGCATCATTAAGCATCTGTGTTCCATATGTACGGATAATGTACTTTAACGCACGATTCTTTACCGTTTTCATTGCCATCTGGTCTGTGAATTTCTGATGCGTACCAGAACCATTTTCTTTATAACCAAATCCCTGTTTCCAAGCCTGCTTAATCATAGAAATATTCATCAGTTCTACATACTGGCTATCATCATCCATAGTCACGATTGCGTATGCACCAATAATCTTGTCGGTGTTGATGTTCATGAAATCCTGCGTATGGGAATCAATCACAATTCGGGCGTTCTCGATATGGTATTTAAACTCGTCTCCCTCATAGATGCACATTGCATCAATATTCTTCATGCCATAATTCCTTGCAACGCAGGTGTTACCATAGACAGATACCTGACACTGCAGCTTACCACCATAGGCTACCGGATAGCACTGCTTTTTCTGCATGGACAATCCCATGGTAACCATATCCATGAGGGTGTTCGCGATAGATACCTGTGAACAACTTTCAAGTACGCATTTCTTATTGTTATCCTGCGTCTCCTTCAAAATGAGATATGCCCCCATTAACTCGTTGGCATAGTTATATCCCTTAGGAAAAGTAAGACCAAACTTCTCCTTTTGCTGCAACTGCGCAACCAAACCATCCACAAATGCATTATTTACAACAAGGCTCGCCTGCTCTTTTCCTTTTGTTGCTACTTCCTGCTTCTTTGTTTCTGCCATAATTATTTTTCCTCGCTTTCTTCAAATTCTTTTAACTGCTCCGCTAAATTCTTGCACTCATCCGCAACATATTCTTCGGTGCGGATAACATCATCAATCGGATATTTACTTTCAACCATTTTTCGTAGTTGATACTCTTTTATATGGACCGGAAACTTCTGTATCGCATAATCCAAATCCGGTCTATCTCCTGCATGACCGCAATCGAATCCAAACCACCACAAATCACTTTCAATCGGATAATCTGAATGTTCTCCACCGCCTGCGTATGTAATACCACCGTGGCACTGGAAATATGCTTCAATGCGGATTCTTTCATCTTCATCCATGCAAGCACCAAGCAAAGGGAAAATTCCACTTACTTCTCTGTCACCAACATCGGATTTCTTAATTTCAAGGTAATCACTGTAATCCTTTCCGTATAACGGATGGTTCTTTGGGATACCGACATAACCGCATCTGTGGCCAATAGTGCCAAATATCACAATACATTTGTAGCCTGCGTGTTCAAACTCACGCTCGATGATGTACCGTTTCTCCGGTTCCTCATACTTCTTTACTGCTACCACCTTATCAGCGCCGTAGGTCTCCACCCACTTCATATCCACGGTTTCATCCGTAACGGTCAGCTTTGCACCTTTGGCATTTACAACCGTGTCACCGGCTTTTACATTATCCTCGGTGCGGTATGTATAACTTCTGGTGCTGTTTGTGTATTTTGCTTTTATGTACTGCATGTCTACCTCCTCAATCGCAATAACTCCAGCTGCAATGCGGACAACCTGTAACTAACTCTTTTCCTGCTTTTTCCACATCAATTCCGGTGATATAATGCCCTGTCACTTCTCCGGTAACCAAATTTTTGCGTTCATGCTCAATAGGTTCGTAGATTTGTTTATTACACCGAAAGCATATACCGCTACGCGGAGCAAAGTGCGGATATCCCTTTTCTTCACAAAGCTTTCTTTGAGCTTCAATACTTTTGCTTACATCAAACTGTTTTCCGGCTACTTCTTTCATTCTATACGCCCTCCACTTTCAACTGCTTGTCCTCTGAAACACTCAAAAGAATTAACTGTGTATCCATATCCGGCACATTGAACTCATTCAGTGATTCTGCGTTATCTACGAAAATCGGTACACTCACACCGTATAACTCGCTAAGAGACTGAATAATATCAAGTCCTGCTACGATTCTGTGACCGCTGTTTAAAGTCGAATACGGAACACCATTCACAGTACACTCGCAACAATCTTTCATGCCGCCATTTAACTGCATTTCAAAGAGTTTGAAATTTACGGTCTTGAAATGGCTGTTGATAGATTCAGAAACCTTATTCAGTTTGAAGCGGATAAACTCTTCCAACAAGTAAAGCATCTGTTCCTGGTCTGCGACTTTCTGTCCGATTTCTTTCTGTTCTGTCTGCAGCTGTGCAATGCGCTCATCAATTTCAACATTCTTAGTAGCCTGTGCAATGATTGTTTTTGCATCTTCTAATGCAGCTTCCAATTCTAATTTTTTCGATTCTAATTCCGATGTATCAATGCTGTTTGCTCTCGCAGAATCAATCTGTGACTGCAAATCAGTATCTTTCTTCATCAATGCTTTGTAGTCCTCACTGGTGTTCAAATCAGCTTCTTCCGGCAACTCTGACAGTTTTTTTATACATTCATTTTTAATTTTCATCTGTTCCGTTTCCTGCTCACGAAGTTCTGGAAGTTTCTTTTCTGCATCTTCAATATCAGATTTCATTATTTCAATTTCTGATTTCTTATCAGTACCAAGAGAAGCAATCCGGTTCAATTCTGCAACCTTTTGATTGTTAAATGATTCTCTTATTGTTTTTAAGCGTTCTGCAGCATCTTCTTTTGCTTTTGCTTTTTTCTCTTCAAAATCAGTCTTTAACTGCTCAATTTTATCTTCTGGCAATCTCTGACCACATAATGAGCAGACTGTAGTTGATTCATCGAATTTCCACTTGAATTCATCAAACAGGTACGGTGTTTCATCAAAAGCCTTTTCCTTTTCACTCATATACTGCTTTCCAAGTTCAGCTTTTTCGCTTTCTAATGTAGGAATTCTCTTTTTCTTTTCAACAATTTCACTTTCCAGTTTTGTAATCTGTTTATGTAAATCATTGAATTTTATTGTTGCTTCATCCTTTCTGTCGTCCAACGACCGCCGCTCTTTGATAAGTGATTCATTTGCCTTTCGTTTGCAATCGTTAACTTCAAATTGCAATTCGAATTTCTGCTGCTCTAAATCATCAATCACCTTGGATGAAGATTTCATCTGTAACTCGATTTCTTTAATCTGCCGTTCTAAATCAGTCTTTAATAACTCCTGCTCTGCAACATCCACATCAACCTTGGATTTTTCGGCTTCATCAATACGAACTGGAATTTCAGCCTGATTTTTCTTCCATTCTGTAAGTGCTTTGGAAAACTTAGCACGAATATCGTCTGTGGATGGTGCTTTCTCCAATTCATTAATCAGTGGTGCATACTTGCCATCCGTCTTTGCCAATTCCACATCTGATGTTTCTGAAACAAGTTTCATCAGAATATCTCTTTGGTCTTTCCATTTCAGTGAAGAAAAATACTGTGGATTGGTCAGTAACTTGAACATATCTTCACTCTGCGACAGCTCGGAAACATATGCCTTGAAATCAGCTTCACTTTTCGGATAACCATCAATCTCATATGAATTTGGGTTTCCCTGCAAAGTCACGGTGTCGGTTCCACGCTTCTTAACCCAGTTCTGCTTCTGCACCTTAGAAAGCATTACTTCCTTGCCTTCCACGTCCAATACACCTACAACTTTGATTTCTACGTTATCAATGCGATTTCCGTCTTTATCCAGCGGTCGAATATTGAACTTTTCCTCTCCGGCACTGTTCTTATTAAACAGAAGCCATGTGAATGCATCGAAGATTGTGGTCTTTCCGGCTGCATTCTGCCCCTTAATACTTGTTTTATTTGAGAAATTCACATCAAGGCTTTTAATTCCTTTAAAATTCGCAATGTGTAATGATTTTAAAATGATTCGCATAATTTTATTTCTCCACTTCCTGTTCCAGTCTTAAATGAAATAAGCGTAATAAATTTTTGTTTGTGGTGTTGTCATATGATAAATACTTTTCTATTGCCGTTCTATTCCCTTTTTTCATTAATGTGTTAAAAGCATTGCGAATTGACTTTTCAACACAATGCCATGTAATGCCATATTTTTCGGCTATCTGATTGTATGTTGCGGTCATATTCATATAATCGTTTTTTCTTTCATGATATAATTCCATGATGTCTGCAATATAATAAAATCCTTTCAAGCTAGCCGACATTCCCATCTCAATCAATGCATTAATTGCTCTATTTCTCATCAGAAATCACCTCAATTCTTGATGCTGAAATCTCATATGCTCTTCTTTCTTCTTCCTCACCATTCGAATGATGCTTGATATAATCCCGACTCTGGATGCGTCCAGTAATTTTTAAATGTGTTCCAAGCGGAAGTCCAGATGCATGACGTGCATTTCTACTCCAGCAGATGCAAGGAATGTAATCAGATTTGCTATAGGAACGGTTTACTGCCACCAACAAGTCTGTAATTTCTCTTCCAAGTGGAGTCTTACGATAAATCGGGTCCTTACAAATATAGCCATCCAGAATAATCTGATTGCTCTTCATCTCCTCTTTCTCTTCTTCAATAAACTCAATCTCCCGGACGAATACGGAGAGAACCAGCCGATTCTTAAGTTCCTCATGTCTGTTATAGGAACGGAACTGTCCGGTCACATGAATGATTTCACCAATATGATTTGTATTTACATCAATCAAATATTCCGAAATCAAAAGTGGTAAGTAATCAATTGTTTCGCTCGTCCGTTTTACAGCTACATCCACAAGGTAAAATCTTTCACCGTATACCTCATGGCTAAATCTGAAATCAGACACAATTTCGCCTACAAGTTCTACATTATTATTCTCTAAAAGTTTGTCCATGTTTGAAATTCTCCTTTAAGTATGTTAAAATAGGCGCAAATAGCTTATGCTATTGCTTTGATTGGGAATCCTCTGCTTTGGTCGGTTGTGGGATTCCTTTTCTCTTTTTGTATATTTCTTTGATATATTCATTAGCCAACTGACGTTTGACTGATTTGGTGTTTCCCATGTATTTCTTCAAGTTCATACGTCCTTTCCATTATCCCCATTGCATATGTTGTATAATCTGCAGCATCTCCACGGCTTACCGCATTTTTGGTGCCATTGTATACCATAAGAACCGTTCCCATGTCCTCATATTCACTAAATAGCTCTGCCAGATAATCACACCCCACAAGTATATTGCTGTATGGATCATATAAATCTGTTACGCCAAGTTTCTTCATACGGTCCATGTGGTACTTCTCATAAATCTGCATCAAACCTTTGCAATTACCGTTTGATGCATTAGCCTGTCCACTACTTTCGTGTTCAATGATTGCCATTACCATTTCCGGGCAAAGATGATACTGATTTGAAATTACATTAATATAAGGAAGAAACTCATCACATATCCATGTGTCTGCCGGTTCCGCTTCTATCTTCAAAATCGAGCCAGACAATGTCATTGTCACTACTGCAACGATAAGTGCGACTATCTTTCTCAATGATTTTCTCTGCATCCTTAAAGCTCCTTTCCAGCATTGCCCCCAATGCTAAAACTACTAATCCAAAAATAAATGGAATGGCTACTATCGGATTTTCGGTAATATCACAACTCATGCTTGTGAAAAGAATTGCCATTCCTACTGATTCGATTACATAAGTAATTCTCTTGATTTTCATTTGCTTTCGCCTCCTAAAAGCCTATGTGCACATTCGCACATGAAATCTGTTCCTGCAGGAATACCGGCGCGCTGTAGCAATCAATAAACTCATGTGCATCAGCTATGTACTTACGCTTGATACTCTTGTATGATGCCACGCAACCATATTCGCGTTTGAGTTGACCATAAATATCTGAATACACCGAACTTCTAATGCTTCTATCTCTATATGCTTCGCTCTGCTTACCGCCAAGAATGTCAACGCCCTTTCGCCTAACATGTTTCTGAATTTCATCAATCTCACACCCATACAATGGTGCGTCATTTTCAAGCCGATCAACCTTGTCCTCAACTTTTTCAACGCGACCACTTAATTCCTCGTTTCCCTGCGCAAGCAACTGAATCTTTTCTGCTGTGGTCATAGGCTTGGTGTAACTTCCGGTCTTACGAATTGATGGAAGCACTTCTGACGTAATCCATTTTCGAAACTTCTTTGCATTCGGCTTGTCGCTCCGAAGAATAACTGCATATAAGCCGCTCTCGGTAACGAAATTTGTTTCTCCCGCACGCCCTAAGTCTAACTTAGTGCGTTCATCCTCATCTAATCTCTGCGCAACCATTGTCGGATTACTCATTTCCAATGCCTTACAAATGTCTGACAGACAAAACATTGGTTCATCATTTACCACCGCTGTTCGAATTTCTCCGAACTCTTCATTGTTAAAAATCTGTATTCCGTTCATGAATCTCCTTTCTTAAAATTTCGTCAATCGTCACTCCTAGAACATCTGCAGCAGCTACAAGCTTATCAACTCTTGGCATTGAATTATTCCATTTCGAAATAGCTCCATTTGCCAACTTTGCTTTTCTTTCTACAGAAGTAACGCTTATACCTTTTTCTTTGCAAATTTCTTTGATTTTGTCATAGATTAAAAATTCCATTTTTTACTCCAAGAAATACTCAATAGTAACTCCGAAGTAATCTGCAATTTTTTTCAGCTTATCTGCTTTTGGCTTGCTTTTTCCTGTTTTCCAGTCTGAAAACACCATTGGGGATAACCCAGTGTCTTTCGCAACTCTATACGGTGTCACGTTTCTTTCATGTGCAAGTTGTTCAAACTTCCGATACATCAAATTCCTCCTTTCCTTATAAAATTATAAATTTGTATTGAAACTATTAAGGAAATCCGTTATAATCTACTTGTTGAATAAATTATTTAAAAGAAATATTGGTAATCCGTTCCTTTTATTTAAGGTTTTCCTTAATCTAAGGCTAGTTTATTATACTTTTCTTTAATTGTCAAGCATAATTTTTACGGTTTCCCTTAATATTTTTAGAAAGGACTTTTTATGTATGAAAGATACCAAAAATTACTTGATGAAAAGGGCTTAAAAAATGCGGATGTATCTAGGGCTACTGGAATATCGAATATGACGTTATCTGATTGGAAACGAGGAAAAAGCACTCCAAAGCAAGACAAGATAGAACAGATAGCAGAATTTCTAGGAGTAGATTCAAAGTATTTAAGAGGTGACTCTCCAACTACTCAATGCCCGGACTGCGGATTTAATTATGATTTGTTCAATAAAGAATTGTGCAGTGAGCATGAGCGAATACACCATTTAATGGAAAATGCTAAAAACAAATATGGTTTTTATTACAATCCAGAATATTGTATGTACAACGAAAATGGTGATTTAAACGCATTGCTCGACACAACCGGCGGGCTTTTAATTTCAGATAAAATAAGTGCATATGAAGACTATGTAAAATGTTGCTTTTGTGAAGACCTTAGAAGAGATTCTTTTTCATCCAAATATGACTCTTTTTCAAATTATATAAAAAATCATATTTTGAATGATAAGCACAATGATTTTATGTCGGTCGAATTATTTGAAAATTTATGTAAAAAATATAAAGTAGATCCATCATACATTGAAACCAACGCAGAATTACTTGCAAGAGCAAGTAACAATTCCCAACTCATGCGCCTACTTGCGTATGCAGAAAAATTAAATCCAGAAATGTTAAGTATGTTGGAAGTTCAAGCAAAAGCATTATCCGAGCAGAATGCCAAAGACCAGGAGTAGCCTTAGTTGCTACTCCTTAATTTTTCTCTTACAAACGAATAGAACCAACGCAGTTTGTAATTTTGGGAGCATCCCAAAGTTTGTGTAAACCTCCAAACTGATG
>ULUV01015666.1_pt1 | contig 43923 bp, 42 predicted proteins | sample 1958921 | NCBI WGS metagenome assembly ULUV01 (sample SAMEA4835772, study PRJEB28245) | human gut metagenome | biome: gut microbiome; material: fecal sample | place: Denmark | collected 2008
ATGCCCTAAGAGATTTAAATATATATATAGAACAAATGGAATAATAGTTTTTAATAATTTTTTAAGTTTTTATTATATTTGAAATTTCTTTATCAGTAATTTCAAGTCTTGTAATAGTTCTCACCATTTGGCTTTTATGCCACTTGTTAAAGTAGTTAATTGACCACATTATTTTTTGTTGTATATTTTTATTTGGTTTCTTGTTTAACATTTCTAGTAATTGATATTTACAACTTATATGTTCCAATGTGTTACTAAATATAAATTGATTTAAAAATACTAAATTATCTTCATCCATTATAAAATAATGTGGCAATAATTCAAAAATTTCCTTCTGAACTATTACTCTGGGATATATTGCAATTTGTTCTTCATCAGTTAAAGCTTTAATTAAAGCTTTTCCATATACAATCACATCATTATGAAAAAAGTCGCTTCGGATTTTTTAGAGTATGCAAAAAGGAAGACTATGAGATTAAGAGATTATCAAAATTTGCTAAATAGAGCTATTCCAGTCATTGAACAGGTTAAAATTACTGAAAAAGCAAGCACTTATACTACAGTATATAATATAATAAATATTCAGGCATTTGTAGGGATACTTAAGGATTTTAAACAAGCTAAGCTTTTTTTGTCTTTGGTAAATAATTTTGCTGAAATACCAAACTTGACAAATAGTATTGAAAATAGTATAAGTGTATCTTCTTCATCTATCACAAAGAGATTTTCAAATCTGTTGCATGATTTGTATGACTGTGTTACTAACTTTTCAAATACTTTGGCTGATATGCTGTGTGAAGAAAATACTGACACCCTTAATTTAAAACTTCCGGAAGATTATTCTTCTATTAGTGATTACAAAAACTTTTTTGAGGATTTAGAAGATATTTGCCTGCCTTTTAAATATATAAATGAAGAAGTGAAGGTTGTGAATTTTGATGTCGGTTCAGAATGGATTGGTATTGATTTTTCTGAAATGACTGTGGCACTATTTTTGTCACTGGCTGACAAGGCAGCAAGTTTATATAATAAATTTTTGGAAGGTAAAAAGCTTATTGCAGAAATTAAGAATGCAGAAACTTCCGCTTCTGAGGCTAAGCTTAAGGCTATTCAGACTACAATTGAAATTCTGGAAAAACAAAAAGAAGAAGAATTTAATGATTATAAAGAACAGCTTATTGAAGAAGCAATTGCTGAGAGCGGCTGTATAATTAATGAAAAAGAATGTAATATTAATGAATTTAAAAATCATTTACGTAAAGCTATTTTAAAACTTGGAAACCTTGTAATACGCGGATTAGAGATAGTCCCAGCTCTTAATGCAAAACCTGAAATTAAAGAGCTTGCTTCTAAGGCTAATAAAAATATAGAAGCAAACAAGAAGTTAATTATTGGATGCGATAATTATAAATACATTACAATGAAAACATCTGATATAAAATCAAAAGATATTCCTGCTGATACAGAGGAATTTACAGATAATAAATGATGATTTTAGGTTTCTATGGCTATTTTATTTTTTACATAAAAGCATTATAATCTCTTTATGAAATATCAAAAGAATTTAAATGATAACAGGGTTCAATGTACAATTTGTCCGCGTAATTGCATTCTTAAGGAAAACCAGGAAGGTTTCTGCCATATAAGGAAAAATGCCGGCGGGGAAATTGTTCTAACTTCTTACGGCTATAATACAGGGCTTGCAATAGATCCTGTTGAGAAAAAGCCGCTTTACCATTTTTATCCTGGCAGTTCGGTTCTATCCTTCGGGACTTTAGGCTGTAACATGGGATGCCAATTCTGTCAGAATTGGAAGACGACAAAAAACAGGGGCAGTAATAAGTTTTTAAATAAAGCGTCACCTGCTGAAATTGTTGAAACTGCAAAATACTATGCTTGTAAAAGTGTTGCTTTTACTTATAACGATCCTATAGCATTCTTTGAATATGCGGTTGATACTGCAAAATTATGCAGAGAAAACGGGATTAAAACAATTGCAGTAACTTCAGGCTTTATAAATCCGGAGCCCGCAAAGGAATTTTTTAAATACATGGATGCAGCTAATATTGACTTGAAAGGTTTCAGTGAGAATTTCTATAAGAAAAATTGTCTTGCTCATATAAAGCCGGTTCTGGATACTATTAAATATGTAAAAAACGAAACAGACTGCTGGCTTGAGTTCACAACAATGCTGATTGAGGGGGAGAATAATTCTGATGAAGATATTAAGTCTGAATGCAGCTGGATAGCCGAAAATCTTGGAGAACTTGTGCCGCTTCATTTTAGTGCATTTTTCCCGAGTTACAGATTTATGGACAGAAAGGCAACTTCATTTCCCGTTTTGCTAAAGGCATATGAGATTGCGCAGAATTCTGGTTTAAAATATGTATACACTGGGAACTTAACCAGCCGAAGCACTTCTGCAACATATTGCAAAAATTGTCATAGACCGGTAATTGTAAGAAACGGATACGGACTTCTTGAGTATAATCTTGACGGCGAAAATTGCATTTTCTGCGGAACAAAATGTGACGGCAGATTTTGATTAAAAACAAAAACGGGCTTTTGCCCGTTTTAAGCGTAAAGGAGAACTGTGTGAGTTTATTAGGATTTTAGTTTTGGAATAATTTTTTCAATCCATTTTTTTAAATTTTCTTCGTTGTCATCTTCGCTCTTTTCTAAATTTTCAATCCTTTTTGCTCCCAAATCAAACACCGCCTCATCAAAGTCTATTGCAGCCTGACAAAAATGCTCATATATGGATTCGCCGATACCGAATACTGCATAATTCAAATCTGTAAGGCATTTGCTTTTTTCAGATTTTAGTTCTTCTAGCAGTTCTAAAGCATTGCCGGGTGCATCGCCGTCGCCCCAGGTGCTTGTAATAAATAGAGCTTTATCGTATCCTTTTAAATCATTTAATGAAACATTGCCCATATCAAGTACATCCGCTTCTATACCGGCATCCTTCAAAGCTTCTGATGCCTGAACTGCTAAAGTTTCTGAATTACCTGTTTCAGTACCATACAAGATTTTTACTGCCATAATACCTCCTAAATTAATTTATAGCGCTCTCTTTTGAAAATTTTGTTAGGCATGCCTAACATGTATATTTTATATAATTTTCATCAAAATGTCAATAAGAAACATATTTTAAAAAAATATATTTATGAGTTAATATATAGATAGGTAAAATAATAAAAGAGAGAAAATATATGAAATCTGTAAAAGAAGTTTCAATTGAATCAAAAATACAGAAGCGTCTGCAAAATAACCCCAACTGTTTAAAGCTGGTGAATTATCTTTTTGCGGATGAGGAGCTGCAGGAATTACAGGACTATGCAAATAATGTTTCGATAAAGCGCTTAGGATTTAATGACCATGGACCTGTTCATATGCGTCAGGTTGCAGGTAATGCTATTAAAATGCTGAATATTTTGCAGGAATCGGGAATTAAGACTTCACTTGAAACCGAGGAGATAGGTACGTTTGAAGACAGTATGTGTGCTGTTATACTTGCAGGTTTAATGCACGATCTGGGCATGTCAATAGGGCGGCAGGGGCATGAAGATATGTCTGCAATGCTTGCCCAGCCTATAATTGACAGAACTCTGCTTCATGTTTTTCCGGATAATCTTCACAAGCGTGTTGTAATAAAATCACTTGCTACAGAAGCTATTATCGGTCACATGTCAACAAAAAAAATTCACTCTATAGAAGCAGGAATTATTCTTATTGCAGACGGGTGCGATATGACAAAAGGCCGCGCCAGAATTCCTCTTGCAATAAATTCTGCCCCGCGTGTCGGTGATATTCACAAATACTCTGCAAATGCTATCAACCGTATCGGAATTTACCATGGAGAAAGAAAACCGATTAAGATTGATATTGAAATGTCCGGAGATGTAGGTTTTTTCCAGATTGAAGAGGTTCTTTTGACAAAGATTGATGTAAGTCCGGCAAAACAATTTGTTGAGCTTTATGCAGGTGTTGAAGGACAGGAACGCAAATGTTATTTATAATATGTGTTATTGAATAAGCACATATGAATTTTTGACTGCTTCTTTTGCAATTTTTTTAATAACTTCGTTGTCCATTCTTATACAACCTAATGAAGCATACGTACCAAGGCTTTTCGGGTTATTATTGCCATGGATAAACTGTCCGTTTCTGCCGTAAATTTTGCCTGTTTCAGGGTTGATATTTTCTATAATGATTACGTTGGGACCATAATCTTTAGGATTTTTTTTGCGTTTCGTTCCGTAAGCTGTTTTATAAGGATAAGCTTCCACATTTGTAATCATTTTTATACCTTTGCGTGTTGGAGTATATTTTTTACCGGTAGCTACAGAGTATACTGTTTTTGCATTACCTTTATCATCATATGTGTATAAAAGATTTGTTTTTGTATCTACGACGATAGCTGCAAGCTTTTTTTCACCTGCTACGGTTATGATAGGACTTGGAGCATTTTTTAAGTGTTGAGGACTGGAGCTTCCTTTAGGTGAAACTTTTTCCTGCTCAACCGAAAGCCCTTTTTCGTCATCGATATTGGATGAATTTTCAGCGCCAAAGACGGTATTCATTTCAGAAGATTTTTTAACATTTTCTGTTGTTTTTACCATATCGGTGTTGAAATTTATATTATTTATTCTAATCATTTACTGCTTATCCGATTATTTAATTTTTTTAAGAGAGGAAAGGAAGTTGTTGTTAACTACATCTCCGTCGACTTTTGTTAAGAATACCTGTGCTTGTTCTTCGCCTACTTCGAGTTTAGGAAGCTGCCCAAGTTCTGCAGCATAATACTGTGCATCGTTGCGGCTGCTTAGAGGTATTCTGTTAGCAAGACTGTTTAATGAGAAACTTCTTAAAGCTCCGGCAAATCCCTTCTTTTCACTGCTGAATTTGGTATAAATTCTAAGCATTGCATCGCTTTTTTCAATATCATATCGTCCAATTATAAAGCTGCTAAGCTGCGGTGATGATGATTTAATCTTAAGAAGTTCTATAACATTATTTTTCATCAGCAATTCACCTGTTATTTTATTGAATTTTCCTTCCGGAATGTTAACTATATCCGAAATAGTTGAAGGGCTTATCATAACAAGCGGATTTCTAAAGAGCGCAGCAAATTTCATTACATACTCAACAAGTCCGATTTTTTGAATTTGACCGTCGTTCACAGCAAATTTAATTGCTCCGTTAAGCTTTAAACTGTCATCTGTATATAAATCTATTATTCCGCTTGCTTTTCCGGAAATTTCACGCGGAAGATTTAGCAATGTAGTTGACATCAAATCAGAATTAACATCTTTTGCGCCTAGTTTAATATTATATTTATGTTTTTTCAAATCACAGAATACTTTTACTGAAGATATTCCTTCTGCAATATCAAATCTGTTGGATTTCAACTGTAAAATATTGTTTTTGTCCAATGTAAGGTTAGCAGCAAGGTTACCAAAGTTAATATCTTTATATTTTCCTTCCTTAAGTCTGAAAATACATCTTTCGATAATAAGATTATTTACATCAAAAACAACTGCTTCATCGGCAATTTCGCTGTTTTCATCCTCCATAACTGATTCCGGCACAACGTTCTGCGGCTGTTTTACAGCATCTGTATTCTGCTTGTTAAATGACTGCAAAATTTTATCAATATCGATCTTATCCATGCCAAAATTAACATTTTTGATAACTATCGGATATTTTATTCCGTTTGCAATATCACCTGCAAAGTCAAATTGGGTGCGTTTGTAACGTCCGTCAGCTACAAGGTGAATAGTATCTCTGTCGGTAAACAGTTCCCCGTTTTTGATTGCTATTCTCTGTGACGGAATTCTTATTCCCTCTGCTTTCATATTACCTTTGATAACAGGATAAGGTCCGTTGTTAAGTACGGCAAGATCTCCTGAAAATTTTCCGCCTTTAAACAGTCGCTGTCCGATTAGAACATTTAAAAATTCACTCGGCAGAGGGTCTGGAATATTAAAACCTAAATCCTGAACAAATGGGATAGGTTTTGAGCAGTCTACATTGCCGTTAAGTGTTAAGACCGGCTTGACTTTACTGCCCTTAACGATTTCCTGTGCAATGTAGTAGTTAATATCTTTAATATTTAAAATATTATTTTCAAAATGCAGATCTGCCTGAACTGCTCTATCCCAGTTTGCAGGGGTTAGAGATGCTCCATCTACAAGAATATCACTGCCTTTGGCAAGTTTTGAAGCCCAGTCAACATCAATTTTATTATAAATTGATTTGACAATAATACGAGTTCCTGCTTTTCCAACGATTTCGAGCGGTATACCTACAAGCTTTGAGAGATAATTTTTTGCAAAATCATTTGTCGCAACAGTTGTTATTGTTACCTCAGTATCACAGGATTTTGTGTAATCTTTCATAATCCCGTTTACTGCAATTTTATTTGTCTGCTGTGACCCGTAATAACCTTCAATGTCTTTTAAAGTTATGTTGTTTGACGTCAAAACTACGGTTCCCTTATTAACAGTAACCGGAAGATTGCTGACAGGAATAATCTTCAAAGAACTTTTGTTAAGGTTTACCGTACCGTTCAAATCATTATTTTTCATGTTTATATTGAAGTCAAAGTCCCCGTTCATATCTTTAAAAAACGCGAGCATTTCACTTCCGTTATTAATGATTATGTTTGAATCAACTATATCTATTACGTCTTTAACTTTAAATTTTTTAGAGGAAAGATTTACATTCAGACCTGTTTTTCTTGACGCATCAGCATTTATATGTACATTTGATTTGTTTATATCAAGAACGCAGTCGTTAACAAGAAGGGTTTTATCTTTTATAACAACTCTGTTTTTGTCTGCTATTGCAAAGTGCAGAATTTTGTCACCCTTTTTTATTTTTGTATCAATATTAAAGTGGACAAATTTTTCAACTTTTTGGGTATTGTCAATTTTTAAATTATCAGCGTTAAGCTTTACATAAACATCGGGCTCAAGTTTGTAGAGGATTAAGCTCTTTTTCAAATAGAGGACAGAATCAAAAAAGTCAATTTCCCAGTCATTTTTTTGTTGCTTTTGCTCTTTTTGCGCGGGAGCGAGTGCCATCAACTTATTCACATCTGCAAATATATAGTCCAAGCCAAACCTGTTTAAAATTATTCGTTTTTTAAACAAATCTTTAAAAGAAATTTCTGTATCAAGATTTTCAACGGCAAATATTTCAATGTCATTTTTTGCAAGCTTAATTTTATCTGTTTTAAAAGCAATTACCGGCGAAAAACTTGTTTTAAGAACAGGATTTTTTATTTCCATGTTCAAATCAGTATATTTATTTACATTTCTTTCTACAAAAGAAATAACCCGCGGGTTTGAAACTGCTGCCGGTAGAACTTTCAGATAAAAAACGGACGGAATTGCTGCCAATACAGCTGCCGCACATATAACACCACCTAAAATTTTAATCTTTTTCTTCATATTATCCTCAATATATATTATATCATAACATAATTTTATGTTATGATATATTTATGAAGAAATTTTTATTGGTTTTAAGTATAATTTTGGTTTGCCAGAACATAGTTTCTGCTGAAACCCAAACAGCTTCTGTATCAGAAAATGCTTGTGTGAAAGTTTTTAAGGATGAAGAAAATCTTTTCGGGCTTAAAAGTTGTGATGATGAGGTAATTATTGAGCCTGAATATAAGAAAATGATTGTTCTTGGTGATTCTTCATTTATTGTCCAAAAGAAAAACAAGTTTGGGCTGCTTGATAATCAGGGAAATGTGCTTGTTCCGATTAAATACACTCATGTTGAAAGAGTTCTTGGAAAATACTTGAAAGTCGGACGCGGAAGCAGATATGCACTTTACGATGCTAAGGGCAAAGAAATTTTGCCGCGGGAATATTCTTCTATTGACCTTTTGTTTGGCGGAATGTTTCTGACTTGTAAAGATTTTAAATACGGAGTTGTCGACATGAATGGGAAGACAATTCTTGAGAACAAATTTGATGATATTTATATGCCGAAACCGAATATGATGCGTATAAATTACAATGGGCAATGGTATGAAATTGAACAGGTTCATGGAGAAACCCTTTCACTTCCGCAGGATGTAAAAGATATTAAGGGTAATGAAAACTTCAAGATTTCTGAACTTATTGCCAAACCAGGCACTGCAACAGGATATTACAGTATAACGTTTACTGATTATCTTTTGAAAGTTTTCTCATCAATTTCTCCGGCTCATGAAAAGACAATTGATGAACTAATGCTATCGCAGGGTGCCGATACTGTTACGATATTTTTCAAGCTTGGCTGGCTTCCTAAATATCCTTTTGTCTATGCAAGAAATTATTATAATACAGTAAGAACACCAAATAACGGTCCGCTTTCAGATGTTAAGTATGAATTGAAGCGTCGGCTTCAATAGAACTTGAAATATTTTCAAAAACTATTTATAATAAAAAAGCAGAGGAAAAACATGTTAGAAAAGCTATATCTATAGCGAGAAGCGGGAACTTACAGAACATATTAAAGAAAATATATTTATTTTCTCGGACACGCTCACGCTCTGCTCCCGCTATCGCCTCGAAAACAAATATATTTTCTTAATAAAGCAAAGTAATAAAAGCAATGAAATAACTAAAAAAGGAGATTAATTATGGAAAACGCAGTAATAGCAAGACTTTCCGGGGGGGGGGCAGAGTAATTTAAGCTCCTTTAACGGTATTGGTGCCGGCACTGAGCCATTTCGCGCCGCCGGAAAAAGAACCATTAAACGAGGTTTTACGTTAGCCGAGGTGTTGATAACTCTGGGGATAATAGGCGTTGTAGCTGCTATGACGCTTCCAACTATCACTCAAAAAACTCAGGATAAGCAGACTGTTTCTAAATTAAAAAAGGTTTATTCGGTACTCTCACAAGCATATTTAATGGCTGTAAATGAAAATGGTACGCCTGATACATGGGGTGCTGGGGATTTGTTTGAAGCTGAAAGCCACAAAATTATGGCGCGGAATTTTGCTAAGTATATGAAAGTAATGAGAAACTGCATTAATATGAGTAATTCAGATGTTGCTATAAATTGTTCGGAAATGTTTTCTAATACTAATTATTATGCAGCTGTCCGTTTAAATGATGGGTCAACTGTAATATTCAGAATTTGGAACGGAGAATGTACAGCAAACTACGGCTCCTCAAAGCCTCTTCAAAATGTATGCGGAAGGATTGCTGTTGATTTGAATGGTAACGACAAACCGAATGAATATGGTAAAGATCTTTTTGCTTTTTATGTAACTAAACAGGGTGTTTTTCCTATGGGAAGCGAAAGTGATACGGTTGTAACTTTTAAAAAATACTGTGACAGAAATAAAACCAGTGATGATACAAATTATGATCATGGCATGGGCTGTTCTGCCTGGGTTCTGATGAATGAAAATCTGGATTACTGGTATTGTGATGATTTGGATTGGAATGGCAAGAAGAGCTGTAAATAATAATTATTCCAAAACTTTTTTATAAGCATCAATACTTTTGCACATATATTTCGGGATAAAATCAACCTTGTATTTTTCTGCAATCTGGCGTATATTGCCGGTTGCAGAAATTATTATTATCTTTGTATTTTTGTATTCTTTAAAAAGTTGTATTTGTTTTATGAGCCACTCTCCGGCATAAAATGGCAGAAAATCAGTTTCCATCTGCATATCAGTAAAAATTATATCGTACGGCTCATCAATTGATGATGTTATTTTGTCGTTCCCTTCTCTTGCTGAATATGCTTTATCTATTATAGCACTGTCCTCTCCGAAGATAGCTAATAATGCGCTTTCATGGTATCTTACCCAGTTTGGGGAGTCATCTGTAATTAAAATTCTTTTCATAAACAGATATTAACACAAAAAGACCTGACTTTTTACAAAACCAGGCTTTTTGTTTTGGTGTACGTATGCGAGATTAACTTTTTAGTCTACAGGAATAAAGATTATGTATTCATTACCTTCTCTGATTTTTGTCATTCTGCTTAAATCAACATCATCATTAAAAGAGTAGCTCTGTGAAACTCTCAGGATATGTTCTTTTCCATGTTTTTTAACGGCGCCGGCAGCAGTTACTGTTAAAACATTTCCGTTAGTGGTAACTTCAACATTTTTTTCATCATTATCAAATGGTTTTAAGTCAATGATGATTTTGTAATTCTTGTTGTCTTTTTCAGCTCTGATAAAGCGTTCTGTTTTCTGTTCAAAACGGAAATCTTTCATTGCCTGATTTTCAAACATTCTTTCTGCCTGTCGTTGTTCTCTCATCATCATTCTGTCCATTTTTTTCATCTGAACAATAGGATCAAGCATTCTTTTATAATGCCAGTCAGTTACAACGTAAAATGCGGCAAAAGCACCAAAGAAAACTAAAAGTCCAACGAGGATATGTTTTAAAACAGGATGACCGCATAAAAAACAATCTGTAGTGTGATGTTCTTCCATTGAAAAACTCCTTTCTTCATCTAACACAATTCATAATATTTCAAATAGATAAAACTTGTCTATAGTCTGCCTCGACTAATCCTGCGGACTATATATTGCGTAAATTAAAAAGATATGTTAAACTGTTTGTATGGAGTGGTAGTATGGAGGGTTAGAAAATGGCAAAAATTTTAGTCACAATGCCCGATGAGTTTTTAAGCAAAGTAGATGGTCTGGCAAGCAATGAGCAGAGAACCAGGAGTGAACTAATCCGCGAGGCTCTCCGCACATATATGCGAAAAGTAACGGTAAGCCAATCCAGAAAAGCTATTGATAATGCAAAAATTCTTGAGAACCTTTTGCAATAATCTTTTTGTTTCGCGGCTTTTTATAAGAAGTTGTTAGCTGAAAATCAGGTATACAATTTGTCTGTCCGAAAAAATTCTGCGATAAGGAACGTGAGCAGAATTTTAGAGTGGCTTATTAGACAGCACAGCTGCGCACGGCTCGCGTAGGCGGGGCGTAAGCAGCGGAGATCTGCTTTTGAACTGTTACAATTTTCAGAATATTGGATTGTTTTTTGATAAAACCGGAAATATTATTAACTAAAAAGACCGTCTTTTTAATGGACGGTCTTTTTATATTTTTAATAGTAAATTAAGCGTTTACCAGTTCTTTGCTTCTTTCCAGCTGTAGTGTGCAGGTTGTTACATCGCATACACAAGATGGTCCGAAGTATTGAATAGCTCCAGGGAAGAGGTATCTGTCATTAATTGCCCAGTCTTCTCTGTTTGCTTCCAACTGTTTGAATACCGGTCCGTCTAATTTTACAAGTGCTTTTTGAATAACCGGTTTCATTTCGCCATGGCGTTTTTCCATATTCATCATCATTGTAAGAGGAATACCGCCTGCAACCCATTCTGCAGCAGGTGCTGTTAAGTTTCTTACTGATGATAAGTAGCCTGTCAAACCGAAGTTGATTAATGCAAATGCGTTATATCCGAGAGAATAACAGTAATCTGCATCAAAGTTTGACGGGAATGCACATCTGCCTTCATAACCGAAGAAGTGTGACTGTGCAGAGAATTTGCCGATATAGTCACCCTGTGATTTCAATTCATCAAGTCTTGTTTGAATCATTTCAATTAACAGTTTTTCTGTTTCGATTTTTGAAACCTGAACGTTTCCATGAGGATCGCGGTCTGCAAGAAGCTGTCCTTTGATTAATGCAGGAAGTGAATTGTATACTTTTGCATTTGCAGGTTCAAGTCTGTTTTCTACAATTTCAAATTTATCGCGGATTGTTGTTGCATTTACAAAATCCGGATCAGTTTCTAAAGATGCCATTATGTCGTTAAGGTTTGCAATCATTGATTTCATTTCCGGAATAAATTCAATCAAACCTTCCGGAATAATTGCAATACCGAAATTTTTGCCTTTGTCAGCACGTTTTACAATAATTTCTGTCATATAGTTAATAATGCTTTCCAAAGACATTTTCTTTTCTTCAACTTCTTCAGAAATCAAAGTAATGTTTGGCTGGGTTTGTAAAGCAGCTTCAAGCGCAACGTGGGATGCACTTCTGCCCATAATTTTTACAAAGTGCCAGTATTTTTTTGCTGAATTTGCATCACGCTGGATGTTTCCGATTAATTCAGCGTAGGTTTTAGTTGCTGTATCAAAGCCGAATGAAATTTCAATCTGGTCATTTTTCAGGTCGCCGTCAATTGTTTTAGGGCATCCGATAACCTGAATACCGGTGTTATTTTTAACAAACCATTCTGCAAGAAGTGCAGCGTTTGTATTTGAATCATCACCGCCGATAATTACAACTGCTGTGATGCCTAATTTTTTACAAACAGCAAGTGATTTTTGGAACTGGTCTTCTGTTTCAAGCTTAGTTCTGCCGGAACCTATAATGTCAAAGCCGCCTGTGTTTCTGTATTCATCCATAAATTCATCAGTGAATTCAATATATTTTCCATCAATTATACCTGAAGGACCTCCGAGGAAGCCGTATAATTTATTAGATGAATTTGCTTGTTTCAAAGCATCATATAACCCTGCGATTACGTTGTGACCGCCAGGTGCCTGTCCGCCTGAAAGGATTACGCCTACATTTTTTTGTTCTGATGCTGTCATAGAAATTGAGTTTTTAAAAGTTACGACAGGTTTGCCATAAGTATTTTTGAATAATTCTTTAATCTGTTCCTGATCTCTTACTGATTGAGTCGCAGAACCTTCAACCAATTCCAGTGTATTAATGCCTTTTGCAAGACATTCAGGAAGTTTTGGCTGATACTTTAGTCTTTCGATTTGTAATGGTGAAAGTTTTTTCATATTTTCTCTTCCTTATCTTGAGTAATACTCCACGCCAACATTGTACTACAAACATGCTCTTTTGGTTATTTTCTATATTAATTTACGTCTTTTGCGATTTTTATTAAAAGATTTTTGTCTATATTAGTGCAACTATTTCTGAACCATTCTGCACCAAATTTGTCTACATCTCCAACTGCATATTCTATATACATAATATTAGGATTAATATTTTTAAATATTTGTTCCATCTCTTGTTCTACAAAGCTTAGGACAATAAACTCAACTTTTTTGCCTTTTCTGAATTTTGTTAGCGCGTTGTAAATTCTGTTTAAATATTCTTCTGAACAGTTTCTATTAAAACAAGCCATTACATATTTTACTGTTTTGGCATTTTGGGAAATATTTTTAAAATTCTCTATACGTTTGTCATAGCGTATTTTTAATTCTTCTAAACTAAGTTCGCCGTCATGTACAAATTCCAATGAATATTTTTTATTAACCCAGGTTTTATATATATCATTTTCTACCCAGGTAACATTGTCTGTTATGCCTTTAAAATCATTTTCTAATAATTCTGCAAGAGAAGCAATCGGGGTTATACATAAATCGAAAGGGAAACTAAGTTCTCCATATTTTTTCTTTGGTTTTATACCATATCTGGTAAATACCATGCGTACAAAACAATTTGAGCCTAAACTAATATAACGGTTGACATTTTTATTACGAAGTATATGGGTAAATTTTGTACCAAAAATTTCAAAATCTATACGCCCTAAAGTTCGTTTGTATTTAAAAAATACCATTTTATCATACTCTTTATAAAAGGATTTTACTATGTTGTTCTAGTATACTAATAAGAAATTCTATATATTAATTAGAAAAATGTCAATATAATTCAATATATTGATTTGTAAACATTTGTTCATTTATCTATAGACTTAATATGAGTAGGAAAAATGTTTAAACAAAAATTTGCAACTAATCTTAAAAATATAAGAAAATCAAGAAGATTAACTCAAGAACAGCTTGCAGAAGCTGTCGGAGTTGATTTTCGTTATATATCTTACATTGAAAATGCCAAGAGCTTTCCATCCTGTGATTTAATTGAAAGGCTGGCCGGTGCTTTAAATACAGATTATTCAGAGTTGTTCTGTTTTGATAATGAAGTTTCACGGGAAGAACTGGAAAATAACGTTATTAATATTATCCGCATCCTTGAAGATAAAAAACTAAAAATTTTATATAAATTTGCAAAAGGTATACTGGAGTAATTTAAGAAAAGTTATAATGTTTTAATTTTGCCATTTCAATGGTATAATTTTTGTGTAATCGGAGTTAAGAAATTTTTCCATGATGAGTCAAAATAAAAAAGTTTCTATAGCATTCTACTGGCATATGCACCAGCCTGTTTACCAGCTATCGCCCGAAGGTGATTATCTTATGCCATGGGTGAGGCTTCATGCAGTCAAAGATTACCTTGATATGGTTACTATCCTTGACAATTTTAAAAATATTAAGCTGAATTTTAATGTTGTGCCTGTGCTTTTGGATGCGTTTATTGACTATGGCGAAAAAGGGCTGCATGATTTGCATTCAAGGCTTACTGTTACTCCGGTGGAAGATTTAAACTCTGATGATAAAGAGTTTATTTTAAATAATTTTTTTGATTCAAATTACCAGACTATGATTTTTCCATATGAGGAGTACAACAGATTATTCCAGAAACGGCAGCAGATGGCTGAGGCTGATATTACTGCGTTTACGGAACAAGAATACTCCGATCTGATGGCTTTGTTTAACCTTGCATGGTTTGATCCGGTTTATAAGAATGAATATATTGAATTAAAAAAACTGTTTAAAAAAGGAAAAGGTTATACTTTTGAAGACAGATGCAAAATTATTGAAATTCAAAGGGATATTATCAGAAGAATTATTCCGGCATATAGAAAATATGCATCAGAGGGAAAAATTGAAATTACCACAAGCCCATATTACCATCCTATACTTCCGATACTGCTTGATATTAAAAGTATAAAAGTTTCTAACACAGATGGGCTTCCTGCCAATTTAAAGATGCCGCTTGATGCCAAAATGCAGACAATAAACGCTCTGAACCGTATAGAAGAATTAACCGGCGTGCGTCCTCGGGGTATCTGGCCTTCTGAACATTGCGTCAGCCCGAAAGAATTGGATTTATTTAAAGATTTGGGTATTGAATGGACTATTTCCGATGACGGTATTCTTGCAGATTCTATTAATTTTGAATTTGTACGCGATTTTAAAGGGTATCTGGAAGAACCTTATCATCTTTTGAAAACCTACGAATATAAAAACGGCTTAAAGATGGTTTTCAGAGATTCTCTTGTATCAAACTTGATAGGTTTTGAATATCCAAATTACGACTCAAAGCTTGCGGCAAATGATTTGTATGACCGTATAAAGGTTATGCAGAGCAAACTTTTGACATCGCCTGACGAAAATCACCTTCTTACAATTGCAATGGACGGAGAAAATTGCTGGGAAAATTATCCGCAGGATGGTATTACATTCCTGAAAACTTTATACGAGCTGATTGATGAGGATGACTCGCTGGAAACTGTTTTATTAAGTGATTACATTGAAAATGACAAAGCCGTCAAACCTTTGAATAAAATTGTTTCAGGCTCATGGATTAACCGGAATTTTAAGCTCTGGATTGATGAACCGATGAAAAATCTTGCCTGGAATTATTTAAAACAGGTGCGGGATGATTTTTCAGATTATGTTAAGAAGAACCCTTACAATCCGAATATTGAGCTTGCAAGGAGAGAACTCTTTATCTGCGAGGGAAGCGACTGGTTCTGGTGGTATGGTGCTCCCAATGATTCCGGACGCGACAATATTTTCGATTATATTTTCAGAGAACATTTAAAAAATATTTATATTTATCTTGGCATTGAAACTCCGGATTATCTTGATATTCCGCTTCTGTCGGCAATTACCAAACCATCCCGCTATCCTAAGGGTGAAATAAATCCTGCACTGGATGGCATTGACAGACAGAACGATGATTCCTGGCTGAATGCAGGATGTATTGGTATTCCTGATGGTCCTGTAATAAAGGAAAATAAGTTCTTTGACAGAATCTGTTTTGGCTATGATAAGGACAATTTATATCTGCGCTTTTATATCAGTGAATTTATGCAGAGTAATCCGGAACTGCTTAAGAATACATACCAGATGTATGTTTATACAAGAAGTTCCAACCGTAAACATTCTCTTTCTCCGATAAGACTTATAAACAAGACCGAGAATATTCTGCCCGTATCAAAAGAGAAGTTTCATAACGAGCTCCAGATTACCGTTGCTGACGGACGTCTGCGTTTAATAAGACTAATTAAAGCTATTCCTAACAATCTTTGGTCAGTACAGAATTCAAAAGAAATTCTTGCTGTCTTTGATAAAGTAATTGATTTGAGAGTGCCTTTCAACTGTTTGGATATTGATGTCGGAGAAAGCCTTGAGTTTGTATTTGTTATAGCAGCAGGAGGGGTAAGTGACTTATTTATTCCAAACGAAATGCTATTAAACATAAAGAGAGATTAAATTTTTACATGTTAAATATTGTAAAAAATCTTCCGTTATTAGCTAAAGTTTTTCTTTTGATGACCGTTATATAATTCAAAGATAAGGAATATTAAAATGGTAGATTTTAATAGTGACATATCTAATCCCAAAGGTTTACCGCAGCTGGACAAAGACTACTGGCAGCCGCAGAAATCTGCTGAAAAACCGGAAAACCTTTTTGATAATCTTATAAAAACTAATTTTGATGTAGAAAGCCTGAAAAAGATTTCAGTTTTTTCTCCAAAACTTAAAGATTAGATTTCTTTTTCGTCAGAGATGTTGCTATAAAAGTAAGAACACCGGCTGCTGCTGCGGTTACAATTCCGTAAAGAGCACCTGTTTTTAATTTAGTGTTTCTTGCAGCTTTTTTAATAAACTCTATCTGTTCTTTTGGTAATTCATCACTAACTGATTTATATTTTTTTGCTGTTTTGTCGTAAACGTTATTAAAATAATCTTTCGCCAGTTCGTCATAATCCATTGTCGGACGGTTAGTTATTTGGTCTGACATTTCTTTTTCAACAGCATCTTTTATTTCCTTAACATTTTTGCTGCCGATAAAGTTCTCTACTGCCTCTTCAAGTGTCTGATTTTCCTGCGGAATTATTCCAATCTCATCTGAGTGCATTGTAATAAAATCTATAATTTCTTCTTTTGCAAAAGCAGCTTTTTTAGAGGCTGTTTCAGCCGGATTTATACCCGCTGAGCTTGCTTGTGCAAGTTCTGCCGGGGTTAGTTCTTCGTCTGGTAAATTATCCAGGGCATCAAGAATTTCTCCGGTTTTTATAATATGCTTGTTATCTTCATTCTTAAGAGTGTAGGAGATTTCCTTTATAAAACTGTCAGACGGTTCACCGTTTTTAATAACCGATTTCAGATAACCTGCTGCCCCGCCGGCAATGAACCCGCCGGCAATTGAGGTCCGGACAAATTTGCCTTGCGAATTGTTATTTTCGATACGGTTTACAGCCATATAATTCTCCTTGTTTAAGGTTATTATATGTAAAAACCCTGATAAAATAAAATTGCCCGGTTATCTGAAATAAGTAATAAAAATTAATTATTTACCTGTAGAACCAAATCCGCCAGCCCCTCTGAGGGTTTCTGTGAGTTCTGTAACGACTTCAATTTCAGCCTGTTCAACTTTTGCTATAATCATTTGAGCAATTCTTTCATCCGGCTGGATTGTGTAAGTTTCGTTCGAGAGGTTTACGACAGGAATACAGACTTCTCCGCGATAATCCTCATCAATAGTTCCAACACAATTGATTAGAGTTATACCATGCTTTATTGAAAGTCCTGAGCGGGGGCGCACCTGCGCCTCATACCCATGTTCAAGTTCTATTTTCAATCCGGTAGGCACCAATGCTCTTTCCAGCGGTTTTAAAGTAATCGGCTCAGAAATTGCTGCGCATAAGTCCATACCAGCCGCGCCTTCTGTTTTATATTCAGGTACAAACCTGTTGTGTGCCAATCGTTCTATTTTCAATACTGTCATAACTTCTCTTCTACAAATTCTATTCTGTAACCTAAAATTTTTGCGATAGTTTCAATTTCTGTGAATGAAATTGTATCCCTTTTTATCTTACCATAAATTTTGTGGCGGCTGTATGGTCTTCCGGTGGCTTCGGTCAGCTTACAAGCTAAATCCTGCAGTGACATTTGCCTGAGCGCCATCAAAATTTTTAGTTTAGTTTTTATATCGGTATTTATTTCCATATTAAAAATTATACTTAATTTGACACAAGTGTAAAAATAATATATAATATACGTTATATATGACGCAAAAGTATTTTTTATAACGCAACTTGTAAAGGCTAACGGCAATGCACAATTATGAAGAAAAAATGAAAAAGACCGGTGAAAATTTGCGCAACCTCAGGCTCAGGCGCGGTCTGTCAGTTGAACAGCTTGCATTAATGATAAATTCAGAACCGGCTTGGATTTTGCAATGTCCGAAAAAATTCTGCGATAAGGAACGTGAGCAGAATTTTAGAGTGGCTTATTAGACAGCGCAGCTGCGCACGGCTCGCGTAGGCGGGGCGTAAGCAGCGGAGATCTGCTTTTGAATTAGAAAACGGTCAGGCGGAAAAAATTTCTTTCAATCAGCTTGACCGTTTATGTAAAGTTTTTAATATAGCTTCTCTAAACGAGTTGATAATGTTTTAAATCACTTTCAACTTTTTCGAGAATTTCATTTAGCTTTGACGCATCTTTTACTCCGCCTTGTGCAAAGTTTGGTCTGCCGCCTCCGTTAGCGCCTGTTGCTCTTGCAATTTCACCAACGATTTTACCGGCGTTTACGCCCTTTTTAACAAAATCATCAGATACTTTTACTGCAACAGTTCTTTCTGATGCAAGAACAATAATGCTTTCGCCGAGTTTCTGCGACATAAATTCAATTCCGGTTTTTAGAGCATTTCCGTCAATATTTTCAATTTTTGAAATGAACAATTTTCCGCCGTCAATGTCCTCTGCCTTTGAAAGGAATGTTGCAAATTTTGCACGTGCATTTTCTTCCTTAGCGGAAGCCAGTTCTTTTTGAAGCTCTTTGTTTTCTTCCTGAAGTTTTTCGACACGTTCAACAATTTCGTTGTAGTGTGTTTTGAACATCAGAGAAAGCTTATCCATTTCTCTGACTTTTGCATTCATAAATTCAAATGCAGCTTTTGAAACAACAACTTCAATACGTCTTGTGCCTGCTGCGATTGCGCCTTCTGAAACGATTTTGATAAGTCTTAAATCCCGGGTGTTTCTTGCATGAGTACCTGCGCAGAATTCTTTTGATATGCAGGTTTCGTTCCCGATTGAAACAACCCTTACAACTTCGTCGTATTTTTCGCCGAATAATGCAGTTGCGCCGGTGAGTTTTGCCTGTTCAATATCCATAACATCAGTATGAACATTCAAACCTTTTGCAACCCAGTTGTTAAGGATTTCTTCAACTTTGAAAATTTCATCCGGTGTCATTGCACGTGAGAATGTAAAGTCAAAACGCATTCTGTCCGGTTCAACCTGAGAGCCTGCCTGATGAACTTCATCTCCGAGAACCTTAATCAATGCAGCCTGCAATAAGTGGGCTGATGTGTGGTGAAGTCTGATTTCTTCACGGCGCGGTAAATCAATTTTTGCCTTAACTGTTTCGCCTATTGTAATTTCACCGTTGATAACTTTTGAACGGTGTACAAAGAGGTTGTTAACTTTGAATGTAGTTAAAACTTCAGCTTTAAGGTTATCATTTTCGATATATCCGCAGTCGCCTACCTGACCGCCGCATTCTGCGTAGAAAGGTGTTTTATCAAGTACAATATCAACGTAGCCTTCGCCTTCAATTGTGGCAAGAATTTTTGCATCAGCTTCATTCTTCTCATAGCCGACGAATTCTGTTGAGCCTACTTCATCTTCAAGTTTTGCGTATTTCATATCGCCTGTAACACTGATTTTTGCAGTTGCTGCTTTTGCGCGGTCTTTTTGCTCCTGCATGGCTTTTTTGTAACCGTCTTCATCAACTTTCAGACCGTTTTCTTCTGCAATTTCTTTTGTAAGCTCAAGCGGGAAACCGAATGTATCGTATAATTTGAATGCGCTTTCTCCGTCAATATCTTTTTTATCTGCAATGAATTCATCGAGCATTTTATAACCGCGGTCGAGTGTTTTTGCAAATCTTTCTTCTTCTTTTTTGATTGTGTCAATAATCTTTTGTTTATTTTTAATCAAATCAGGATAAGCTTCGCCGTAATTTTCTACAACAACATCAACAAGTTTGTAGAGGAACGGCAAATCCATACCGAGGATTTTACCATGTCGTAGTGCACGTCGTAAAATCATTCTGAGTACATAGCTTCTGCCTTCGTTGCCCGGAATTACACCGTCAGAAATCAGGAATGAAACACATCTTGCGTGGTCTGTGATAATTCTCAGTGACACGTCGGTTTTTTCTGATTTTTTGTAAGGTACTCCGCTCATTTCTGAAACTTTATCCAGAATAGGTTTTAAAAGGTCTGTTTCAAATGTGGAAGCAACCCCCTGACAAACCATTGTAATACGTTCCAATCCCATTCCAGTATCAACGTTTTTGCTTTCTAAAGGGGACTGGTTGCCTTCTTCATCCTGATAGAGTTCTGTAAACACAAGGTTCCAAATCTCAACCCATCTGTCGCATTCACAGGTATCAATTCCGCAATTCGGGTCATCGCATTTGTATTGTTCACCCAAGTCGTAATGAATTTCAGAACAAGGACCGCAGGAACCTGACGCTCCAGGAGGTCCCCAGAAGTTATCTTTTTTACCTTTTCTCTTAATTCTTTCAGCCGGAACACCTACGCTTCTCCATATTTCGTAAGCTTCATCGTCTGTTTCAAAAATTGTTATCCACAGGCGGTCTTTATCCAGTTTGAGAACTTCTGTAACAAATTCCCACGCCCATGGAATAATTTCTTTTTTATAATAATCACCGAAAGAGAAGTTGCCTAACATTTCAAAGAAAGTGTGGTGGCGCGGAGTGCGGCCTACATTTTCTATATCCGAATCTTTTCCGCCGGCTCTTGCGCATTTCTGGCAGGAAGTTGCACGTGCAGGGTCGTACGGGGATTTAACAATTCCCAAAAATATAGGCAAAAATTGAAGCATTCCTGCTGTTGTCAACAATACTGTCGGGTTATCAGGCACAAGGCTTGAGCTTTCAACAACAGTATGCTGGTGTTTATTTTTAAAATAATCTAAATATAACTTTCTTATTTCATTTCCGGTTAGCATAATTCTTTTTCCTCTTTCATTTAATATATCTGATAAAATAATATATTAAACAAAGATGTTATGCAAAGAAAATTTATTTAGGCAGATTGTTGAAATAATCCTTTTCGGTTAGAGCTTTTGCTGTGCAGCCAAGTCCGTTTTTAACTGAAGTACTGGTGTCAGAACAGTATTCATCTTCAGGAAATATAGAACCTTCCACGCCCATTGGAAGAAGTTTGCCTGTATTCTGATTAATTTCAAACATAAAGAAATCATGTCCAAATCTGTTAGGGCGTTTTTTCCAGCCGTTTACGTCAATACAGATAAAGAATTTTCCGGCTGTATCCTGACTGCTGTCACTCGTATCAAAGAAGATAAAACTCCCGTCTGTTATTGACATAATTCCATCATTGCAATATCCGCCTGCGTTAGCAGATTTCGCATTATAACTTTTGTAATTGTTCATTATGAAAGTTGTACCATCTGTTCCTGAGTAGTTTTTTAGTGGAAATATTGACAGCGGACAGTTTTTCTGACCATCAATGCAAATTGAGGACTGTTTATATTGCTTTTGCATATAGTTTATAAATTTTGTAAACTCGCCCTTCATATCGGATGTGGTTCCGATATTAAATCCGCTGCCTCCGTATTCTTGTAAGAAGATACTCTGTATTGCTTGTCCGAGTTGTGAATATGTCTTTTTAAAAGCGGTTTCAAGCTCTTTATTCTTTGTGTTATTAATAACTGTCGGGAGAGTCATTGCAGCAACCACACCGATAATACCAAGGGTTATAAGAACTTCTGCAAGGGTAAACGCTTTTTGGCTGAAACTTGCTATTTCTACATCAAGGCTTCTGGTACATGTAAATCCTTTTAATTTAATCTTTAACATTATATTCCCTCCAAGAATTTAAAGTATCTATTTATATAATATCATGTTTAACTTTAAAAAACAATATAATTTTAAATAAAAACTTTATGTTTTGCCCTTTGAATTTATCAAATAATAAAAAAAACTGGAGCAAATTAATGGATATAAAAAAAGAGATTGGAAGCAGAATAAAAGCTATCAGGAAGGCAAAAGGCTATACGCAGGAACAGCTTGCTGAACTTGTTGGCATTGAACCGCCAAGTTTGAGTTATATTGAAACAGGCAAATTTGCGCCTTCTGTTGAAACTCTACAAAAACTTGCATTGACTTTACAGGTTAATATCTGGGAATTTTACTATTTTAAACCACTCTCAAATGAATGCATGATTAGGGAACTTAATGATGCTATGGAAAAAGACCGCACCTTAACTCAGATTTTTTATAACTTATTTATGTCAATGAAGTATAACAAAGAATCTAATAATATTACAAATTCTTGACTTTGTTATGATTATAAAATTATTTAATTTTTGTCAGTTTTATTATTACTAAAGAGTTCGTTCATCATTTTTATGAAATTGTCTGCAAGGTCTTTATAACCCGGATTTATCCCGCTTTTATCTGTTCTTTCCAGAAATCCTTTAGGGAATACTCTGCTCCAAAATGGAAGAAGTGCTTCCGGTGTAGTTTTCATAAGGTATTTATCCTGCATACCATTCCAGAAGCCGGGAATATTCGGACGGTAGTAAAGTCCCAGAGCATCCTGCAATGTTGTCTGAACCTGTTTGGCATCCCGCGTGTAGTACCATTTCATGACCTCTTTTGCTATCAGGTCACGATCTTTCATTTCATCTTCTGAGAGTTTTAATTCCTCTTTACAGAAATCTCTAAAAAGTGCCGGAGAATTTTTCCCGTCACCAAATTCTTCAGGGTTTTCGTCCAGAAGTTTGTCAATGTAATCTTTTAACGGCGGCAGGTCATGGTTTCCTGTTAACAGTGCAATATTTTTTTGCAGTTTTATTGCTTCCGGAGAGCTTGAATTTTTTTCGTGCGCTTTTTCAATACTTTCACCTATGCCCATTGCAACAGGAACTCTCTGGCTGATAAAGTTTTTGCCGTATTTTTCCCTGAATTGTTTATAAGCTTCTGTTTCTGCAAGCGGTCCGAAATCTTCCAGTATATAACAATCTTCAGGAACAAGACCTTCATCTTTTGCCACGCGTTTGAATAGTTCAAACATATTTTCTCCGCGTGAATTGTGTTTTTTATCAATTCTTACAATCCAATCCGGTTCAAAGAAATCTTTTCCCATTCCTCCCTGTTCTTTTGGTTTGAATATTTCATCTCCTTTAAGAATTCTTCCGTCTTCGGTTGTATAACTGGTCGGAATTTCTGCACGATTGATGTAGCCGGCAAAGTGGTCCAGCCTAAGGTCACCTTCACGCAGGAGTTTTCTTAACGAATTTTCCTGATAATCCCAAAACTCCGGTGAGTCATAGTTATATAAAGCATGCCCCCATACCTGTGTATACGGGTAAGCACTTTCCGGCGGTGCACCGCTGACTTTTGTCGGTGTGTTATTTTCATCCATCAGGAATATACCTTTGTTTGCCCAGGTATCAACCCCATTCGGACTTACACCGATTGCAAGGTCAAGGATTAATCTTATACCTTTCGCTGCAAGCTGGTCTTTAAATTCATTAAACTGCTTGTCATATAAGAACTGTTCAAATTTATATAAATCAATATCCTCAAGTATTTGTTTGGAAGATGTTTTATCTTGTGAATTTTCACTTAAATATATTTTCAGCTGATTTTTTAATGAAGTGTTATTCTTTTTTGCATCTTCAGGAAGGGATTTTAATTCATCCGGCCATTCTTTCCAGTTATCTCCATATACCTTGGTTATTGCAGAATGTGCAGAGTATGTATCCAGCCATAATTTCCCGTTTTCTTTTTCAAAATTCTTATATTCAGCTTTGATTGGATGTGATGAAGGCAGTTCTTTAAATCTTTCAAAAGCTAGCTTGAAACGCGGATCTTTTTGTGTTTTCAACATATCAAGAGTAAAGACTGGAGAGGTAACATCATCAGGGAGCTCGGACATCTTTAGAAGTTTACCGTACTTTTCTTTTGTTAACTCATTAAGATTTACCAGATATTTATTTTTGCTAAATCTTCCGGACGCATTATAAGGACATAAATCGTTTCCAAGAGCAAACAACGGGTTCATTATCCAGTGTGTCTGCTTTGCTTCTGACAGAAAGTTTATAAACTTGTCTGTTTCCGGATCAAGGAACTGTCCGCAATATGAACGTGTTGCAGGAAGGCTTGTAATGTGGAACATCATTCCACGCTGTTTTACTTTTCCTTTTCCGTCAACACCGGTAAAAGATATGGTATTATAAAAATTTTTTCTGCCTTCAAATCTGTCATATTCTTGTGTTTGATTAGAAATGTTATATTGAGGATTTAGTTTTACAGGATTAAAACGAGCTGCTAAATTTGTACAAACCCCTGAAATTTTCATTCATAAACTCCTTATAATTTTAAATTATGTCTATTATAAATAAAAAAGAAAAATTTTTGCTATTATATTACAATTTGTTGACTTTATGTAACTATGATTATAAAATTAATTTGTTATGGCTAAAGTTTCGATAATAATTCCGGTATACAATGTTGAGAAATATTTATCCAAATGTCTTGACAGTGTTATTTCTCAAACCTATAAAGATATTGAAATTATCTGTGTAAACGATGGTTCTACTGATAATTCACTTCAAATTCTGACCGAATATGCCAATAAAGATGACAGAATTAAAATTATAACAAAACCTAACGGTGGTCTTTTTTCTGCACGTCATGTCGGTATAGCTGCTGCAGTTGGTGAATATTTGCTGTTTGTAGATTCTGATGACTGGATAGACGAGAAACTTGTTGAAAAAACTGTAGATAAGATTCGCGAAACTAATGCCGATGCTGTTATTTTCGGTGCATATTCTGTTAAGGGAAATAATATTTCTAAAGGAATGTACAGCGTAAACAGAATTCCCCAAAAATTTAAAGAAAGCATTTTAACTTTAAAGGACTACGAAGACAACCTTTTCCGTTTTCCGCCAACTGCCTGGTGTAAGCTTTACCGTAAAAATTTTGTTGATGAAAATAACATAAAGTTCCAGGAAATTAAAGATGGTGAGGATCAGATTTTTTATTTGCACACTATGCTTGCAGCAAAAAGTGTGTATATTATAGACGAGAACTTATACTATTACGTAAAAAACAGGGTCGGTGCTATAACAGCTGATAATACCAAAACATCTGTATCTCCTATTCTAAATTTTTATGCTGCAGAAAGACTTCTTAACAGAATTCGTCTTAGTAATAAATATATTAATCAGGTTACAGATAAGTATTTTTCAAAAGCGCTATCCTGGTATGGCAAATGCAGTAAGGATTTTAAGCCGGAATATTTTAATAAGCTGATGGAATTAAAGGAATATATTGATGAAACATATTCTTCCGGCTGGTGGAAGTATTATAAATTAAATAGAAACGATAGTTATATAAGTATAAAGGCTAAAATTATTATAGCAAAAGGTAAATGGAAAATTAAGAAAGGGTTATAAATGGCTGGATTTCCAAAGGTATCTGTAATAGTACCTGTGTATAATGTAGAGAAGTATCTTGAAAACTGCTTGGAAACTCTAATTAGCCAGACACTTAAAGATATTGAAATAATCTGTATTAATGATGGTTCAAAAGACAGCTCGCCGGATATACTCAAGAAATATGCTCTCAATGATGAAAGAATAAAAATTATTGATAAACATAATGAAGGACTCTCAGCTGCCCGTAATGATGGTTTGAATGTAGCAACAGGTGAATACATTGGTTTTGTTGATTCTGATGACTGGGTTGATTTAAATTTTTATGAAAAGCTTTATAATGCTGCAAAGAAACATAATGCAGAGGTTGCCTGTGGAAATATTATGAGATGTGGTAGTAGAATTACAAAATATAAGTTAAAATTTGAAAATGAACAATTTATAACAGATAACGTAGAAAAATTAAAGGCTACAAAAATTCCTAAATATAATTATGTATGGAATAAAATTTATAAACGTACAAGCTTGCAAAATTTAAATATAACATTTCCATATGGCAGATATTATGAAGATATGTGCTGGTCAATCAAAATTTTATATTATTTGAATGGGCTTGTAACTGTGCCTGAATGTGCATATTATTATCGTAGGAATGAGTATTCAATTGTTTCCACAAAATCTGCAAAACACGTATCTGATGCAATGGAATCTGAAAAAGAAATGATAGAATTTGCGGAAGAAAAGCATCTGCCTGTACTTGAAGGATTAAAATTGGTGAAGCGTGAAAAATTCAGGTTTTTGGGAGTAACAATATTAAAAACGTTTTATTATTATCCAAATACAAAGAAATATATGCTTTTCGGAATAATTCCAATTGTAAAAATAAAAAGCAAGAAATAAAAAACGACTTGCGTGAAAAAATGTTTATGCTAATATAAAAACTATGAGGAATGAATACAGATACCCCACAGAAACCAAACGTCTGGAAAATTCCTCTGGATCCAAGCCCTGGTAGCTCAGCTGGATAGAGCAACCGCCTTCTAAGCGGTAGGTCATGCGTTCGAATCGCATCCAGGGTATTTTTTGCGACAAGAGTCAAAATTTATAAAGTATGAGAAAGGTAAGTTATAGTCATAGCTTACCTTTCGACCTTCTAAAGTGCAGTTCGAAAGTAAATAATTTAATAGTTTTCTTTGCTCTTGAGGTGATTGCTGTTTATACAAGATATAAGCGTTTTTCAGCGTTTCGATAATCCTTACACCTTCATCATAATATTTTTGTTCAGCATGGTGCAGAGCTTCAAGTTTTATCATGATTTCATCTAAATCTTTGTTCCATTGTAGTCGTTTATCGTTATAAAATTTAGTGTCTATCAAATCGTCATAATATTCATTAGTAATTTTATCTATTCTATGACGTATTCTTTTTGCTTCTGCCTCCAGATTTCTACGCATTTCATCTGAAAATTCTTGTTTATCGGCTAAACTTTCTTTCAAACCCTGTTTAATATAATCTATATGTTTCTGTGCAAGACTTATAGCTTTTACCGCTTCTTCAAATTGCACCATAATTTCTTTAATAGGAATATTTACGTGTTTTTGTTCACAATCTCCCTTCCCCCCTGTACAATGGCAATAAATATATTTCCCTTTCTTAGGGGGTTCAATAGTAATTGCACAACCGCATTTGGCACATTTTATCATACCTGCCAATGCATAATCGTGATTTTTGTATAAAGGTTTATTATCTTTTTTAGCAGATTTCTGAGCTTTATCAAAAAGCTCTTGTGAAATTATAGGCGGATGTTTACCTTCATATATAACCTCTCTGAACTTTAGCACGCCCAAATAATTCACGTTCTTAAGCATTTTACCAAGTTGCCCCTTAGAAACGACTTTATTTGAAGGTTGGTAAATATAACCTTCATCTCTTAATTGCCATCTTACTTTGTCTAACGAAAGATATTCTGCATAAAGTTCAAAAGCCCTTCTTACAAAAGGTGCTTTTTCTTCATCTATAACTGTTGTATTTTTATCTAACTTTTTATAACCATAAGGAACTTGACCGATAAATAAACCATTACTTGCCTTCTTTAATCTTCCTTTTTGGGTTTCTTCTCTAAGATTATCAATAAAATTTTTAGCTAGCAGTACCTTTAAACCATGCACTAATTTAGCATGTGAAGGGGAATCGGGTGTTATTATTTCATTTTCTTTTACAAGGTGTATTTCAAACTTGCTATCATCTACATCAACATAATCTCTAAAATTTCTATACAAACGGTCTGTTTTTTCAACAAGAATAGCATTAACATCCTTACTTTTTTTAAGGAACTTTAGCATTTCAGCAAATTGATGTCTACCCGTTTGTTTAGCTGTTTCGGCTTCGGTAAACTCTTTTACAACTTCAATATTATTTTTATTTGCGTATTCATGCAATAAATCTAACTGGGCTTCAATAGAAAAGCCTTCTTTCTTCTGCTCCTCTGAACTTACACGAGCATATATAACAGCTTTAATTCTTTGTTCCATAGGTTCATTATAACTTAAAATTTTTTAAAATGGTCGAAAATATGTATCATAATGGTGTTTAAAATTATTTGTACGATTTCTTCTATTATTAAATTTTGCTATTTGTTTTTTTTTGTTAAAAAACTTGTTTTATGTTGCACAAAGCAAGCTTTATCAACATAAAAATGTATCCCTGCCTAAATTCTTTCATGAAAATTTTGAGGTTATGTAACATGAAAGAAAGTACTTTTATAAATCTGGGATCCACAAATCATGCTAAAGGAATAAGAGAAGAAAACGACTATTACGCAACTGACCCTATTGCAGGAAAATTATTATTGGAAGTGGAGCCTGATTTAAACAACATCTGGGAATGTGCCTGTGGTGCAGGACATTTAGCCAGAGTATTTAACGAAGCAGGTAAGCTCTATAAAGCAACAGACCTTATTGATAGGGGGTATGGAAGTGTAGAAGATTTCTTGTTGAATACAGAGTCTTACCACAATGGCGATATCGTAACAAATCCGCCTTATAAATATGCTAAAGAGTTTGTAGAACACGCATTAAACAAGGTAGATGAAGGTAGAAAAGTCTGCTTGTTCTTAAAAGTTCTGTTCCTAGAAAGTCAAAGCAGGAAGGAACTATTTACAAAACACCCGCCTAAAACAATATATGTTTCAAGCTCCAGAGTCAACTGTGCTAAGAACGGTGATTTTAATACATATAACTCTGGTGCTATTGCATACGCTTGGTATGTGTGGGTCAAAGGGTATGAAGGGGAAACAGTTGTAAAATGGATAAACTAACCTTAAAACTATTCATAGAATATACAATAGAATGTGCCTTATGGTGCATAAGTCTGGTATGCGTTATATATTCCCTATTCTTAGTATTATTTAGTTTTTAGTATTTTCTTGCATGTCCTCTATCGAGGTTTTTGGGAACAAATTTTATTTCATAGTCAAATAATTCAGCTATATCCATGAGTTCTGTTACTTTGAAAGATGAACGTGAAAGTTTGTTTAATAAGTTTGAATCAGAAGCTGAACGACCATATTTCTCATTTAACATTCTGGCTAATCTATAGATAGATGTATGCTGTTCTTGCAAAAAGTCTTTTACAAGTTTCCTAGCCTGCTCTTTTCGTTCATCTGTAGCAATATATTTTGGTGTTTCAGGATTTGTCATATTTACCTCCACTTTTAGTATAACACCAATTTTTAAATAGTTCACGTTTTCGTAAAGTTTTGTGTCGAAACAAAGATTGAAGCCTTGACAATCTCTGTATCTCGATACATCATGATAACGTAAGGTAATTAAACAAACGAAAGGACAAATCATTATGGCAACGCAAGTTATTACGACTAACATCGACTTAGAAGATAACGCAAAAGTTATCAAATCTATTGACTCTAAAATTGCAGAATTAAAAGAGCTTAGAGATGAAAAGGTAGCAGAAGTTAAAGACATTATGAATAAAGCAAATGTTTTAGAACTTCAAGCAGGGGCATTTACTTTTAAACTTACTGAAATTACACGTAACAATGTTGATACTAAAACGTTAAAAACTAAATATGCTGAACTATATAAAGCATTATTAAAGGTTAGCAGTTACATGAAATTTGAAATTGTGTAGGGTATTAAACCCTACACACCCCATAAGGGGAAAATTAAGTTTTCAAAACTAATTATACATAAAAAATATGAAAGGAAATATATCATGGGTCAAAGAACAGCATTTTTAATAAAAAGAACATATTGGAACGGTAAAGTAAATATTAGATTAGTACATCATCAATGGGGCATAGGTCGAGTTATGCACAACAATTTTATTAAAGCAGTTACGGAAATGGTAACTTACAGAGGCTTTGAAGATAAAACACTTAAGGACTTCATGACAATTATTGATGATGAACATTCTTTATACCTTGAAAAGAATTTTAGAAAAGGAAGTCCGGCTATACCCGATGTCTTTAATAAAAAGGTTATCAAGAGATATTTTGATAAAACAGACAATAACAACGGCGGAATGATTATTGACATTAAAGAAATACCATCAGAGAAAGAACCGTACATCCTAAAGATTGAAAATATTAAAATCGGGTTTGTTGTTGGTTGGGAAGAATGCCAATATGACTATGATACAGATAAATGGATTAGCGAACAGCCTTTTGAAAAATTATACACAGGGGAAGAATACGTAAGAATATCATGCGATGGTAAATATGCTTATCCTGAATTTATAGAAATGTGGCAAGGCTTTATTAAAAACTTTGGAATTGAAGAAATTTCAGACGGTCAACAGATAGAAAATGATTTAGTAGCATAAATTGAGGGGGATTTATTCACCCTATTATAAGGAATAATAACTATGGAAAGAAAAATTAAAATACTAATTGATTATTTATATGCGTTTAGGGATAACTTGACAAAATCTGAAACACAAAGAATTTTAAAGCGGTTGCAGGCTTGCGGTGTTAAAGATATGACTTTTGGGAAGCAGAAAATTGAATTAACTAATGACTTTATAAAATCAGTACAGGGAGTTTGCTAATTATGGGAAAGACCTTTGCTTATATCAGAGTTTCGACTCGTGAACAGAAAGAAGATAGGCAGATTGACGGGCTTAAAGGAATTAAAGTTGATGAAATGATTATTGAAAAAGCCTCAGGTAAAAACTTTAACGGACGTGAAAAGTATCAGGCAATGAAATCACAATTAAGAGCAGGAGACCTTGTTGTCGTTCATTCCATTGATAGGTTTGGCAGGAATTACACGCAAATTTGTTCTGAATGGGAAAGCCTTATTAGTATGGGTGTAGATATTCAAGTCCTTGATATGCCGATACTGAATACAAGAGATAACCAAAACGGACTTACTGGCAGGTTGATTACAGATATTATTTTGAAGCTGCTGGGGTATGTTGCAGAAAAAGAAAGAACCAATATCAAAACTAGACAAAGAGAGGGTATTGATTCAGCCCTCAAAAGAGGAGTTAAGTTTGGAAGACCTACCGCAGAATTACCAAAGGATTTTATAAGGTGCTATGAACTCTACAAACAAGGACTGATTAAAGTTAAGGATGTGATGAGCATGTGTAACATTGCCAAAAGTACCTTCTATAAATATGTCGAGTCCATAAAAAGTTAGGTGTGTTTCATGTACCAAATTTTTAAAATTTCACCTTTAAAAAGTATTGATTTTACATTAAGCCAAAGAGTCCACGAAAAGTGTACTTTTCATAGACAAAAGTAACAGACCTGCTTAAATCGCAGGTCTGTTTGGTAGTTATAAATTTAAAAGTTTTATTTTACCAGTTTCGATATTGATTGTGTAATATCAACGCCACCATAAAGGACGACTCCTTTTGCAAGTACTATATCATACCCTTTTGCTTTCGCTTCATCCGCAATTAGCTTTGATATATTCTTGTCAATTACCTGTAACTTGTCTGTGTATGATTTTTGGATTGCAGACTGTTTCTTCTTTAATTCAGAGTCATACTTTTTGGCAAGCTTTTCTTTGCCCTCTTTTGATGATTGTTTTTCTACATCCACCTGAGCAGTTTTAATCCATTTTTGAAGTTCTTCTGTCTTCAACTGTTGTTCTTTCTTTAGTGACATAACCTGAGAGGAATTGCTTACTACTTTGTTTACATCAACCACTGCAATCTTAGAAGGAACATCAGACATAGCAAGGTTGTTAAATCCTAAACCGACACTAAATGCCGCAATTATTGCTAATATATTTAAATATTTTTTCATTTTTATTTCTCCTATTTAATACTGTTTAATGTTACGTGTGTTTTGGGAAGTTCAGGAACTTTACCGCTGGTTTTGATTGAACTTCCCGGGTCTTTTCCAAGGGTAAATCTGAAGCCTGCCTGCAAGCCTACACCGTTTCTGCCGCCGTTAGTGAAATATGCTTGCAAGAAGCCTACACATCTTTCACCCCAGGTTTTACGAACACCTACACCATATTTTACAAATGGTTTTATACTCAACTCAGGTAGTGAAACATTGTTAGCCTGGAATTGCGTTTTATCCATTATGTTCCAAACCATGCTTACACCTAAGTATGGCTGCCATCCGTTTTTAAGGTTACCGATGAATTTTAATCCGGGTTCAATTTGAATAGCATTTAACGGGTCAGAGTTCATGTGAACACCTGCGGCATTTGTATAATCAAATGTATTTACAAATGAATATGACATTAAGAAATTCGGTTGGATAATAAATTTGCCGTCAGCAAGTTCAATATTGTAACCAGTTTTACTTGCAATACCAGCCATCAGCATTGTGAAATTATCTGTACCATAGAAAGTATTTGCTTCACCTGTATTGGCTCCGGCATTAATTGTCAACCCGGTAAAGAAGTTGCCTTTGTATGCCATACCAACAGCACCTAAAGTACCGCCGTTCTGGTAAATACCTATACCGTCATAGGCTTGGTGTGAGCCATTGTAGCCGGCATACACACTAAACATACCATCCCAGCCGTGTCCTAAGTCATATAACTCAGAGTCAGCACCGAAGAATGAACCGTAAGCTACGTTAGATACTTTTGGACCGCCTTTAAGAGGTACATTTTCAAATGTTGCATAAGGTCTGAACCAAACAGCTTTATCATCATAATGAGAGCCTGTCGGGTCAAACACAAGGTTGTTGTCAGCAGCTGCATATTTGTTTCTCAACTTCATTGCTTCACGCTGCTTTTTAGTCATCAACATGTACATATCCATGTTTCTGAATGCTTCATCGTATGAATTTAATTGTGTTAAGTAACCGCCTAATTGTGCTGCTATAGGACTTGCCATAACAGACGGGTTGTAGTCGCCATAGCTTCCGCCGCCGCCACGGACAAAGTTCATCATTGCAGTATTCGGGTCATAGGTTGCACTGTATTTATAGATTGGAGAATATACCATTTCTCCGCCTGTATATTGTACCGCACCTGCAAGCTGTGCTCTGACTTCTTCATTCATTCCTTCACCTATTGGAGAAATGCTGAAGGTCTTTTCAGTTGTAGGCTGTAATATATTAATATTGGAAATATTAATATGGTTGCCATTTGAAGTAAATTGATTTGCTGAAATTGTATCCAGTGTTTTTTCTGCAAAATTACCGTCAAGCATTAAATTCATATCCTGGTTAAGGGTAAGATTACCAAGATTTGTATTCTGTATAGCACCATTTTGCAGGCTTAAAGTCCCGCCGTTTGCGTTAAGTGCTGCGGCTTGAGATAAATCTCCCATTTGTCCAAGTGTAAAGATACCTGAATTAAGGTTCAGCGTATTTCCTTCTACAGCATTGTTTATGGTTGTATCACCTGTTATATTGCTAGTACCTGAGCCTGTAATTTTATCATTTAATGTAATTTGTGAAAGATTTACCGTACCCTCGTTTTGTACTGCGGTTTCATCAGCAAATCCACCCACTTCTTTCATATTTGCGAGGTTTAATTTTTGCCCTTCTCCAACGGTTACACCTTTATTGTTTCCACCGTTGAGAACATTACCTCCGCCGTTGATTGTAAGAGTGTTAGCATTCTCGCCAAGTGTACCCAAATCACCGGTAAGAGTTTCATCTCCTGTCATTTGATATACACCGTTTGCAGAGTCTTTAGCAATCGCGTCAGCAACACTTGCAACATTTGCTGCTGTTAATTTACCGTCAGCAGAGTTGTAATCTAAATAGTTGTTACCGTTTTCTCCAACAATAAGCTCAACATCATCAGATAATGAAATCTTATCGCCTATAGTTGTTGAAATCTGGTAATTATCTTCTTCTTGTGAAGTCAAATCTATTTTGGAAAGCTCAATATTGCCCTCAACCTTATCTGCGTTTGTTGTGTTAAGTGTATCGCCCCAATCTAGTTCTAAGTTTACACTGCTATCGGCTGCTATTACCAAATTGTCCATACTGGTTTTGGCAGAATTTCCGTTGAGCAGACTGATTGTAGAACCGTTGTGAGCATTAACACTGGCTGCTTCTGCAAATAAATCGCCATTAGCTCCCAGAGAAAGTTTTGCACCTTCAAGGATGTTTACATTACCTGTCAGAGTGTTATCTGCATTAGAAACAACATCACCGGAAAGATTTAATGTACCTTCTCCAGAAATAGCATTAGCAATAGTTCCGCCCTGAACGTTGTATGTTCCTGCGTTATCAACAGTTCCTACAATGTTGTCAGCAGAAGATGTCATTGTTCCGCTGTTTGTAACAGCAGCGGTTATGGCATTATTGTTTGTCAGTGAACCTTCATTAGTTACAGTCGTTTGTGTAATTTCAGCATTATTTGTTACATCTCCTGAGAGATTTAACGTACCTTCTCCAGAAACTGCATTGGCAATAGTTCCACCCTGAACATTGTATGTTCCTGCGTTATCAACAGTTCCTACAATGTTGTCAGCAGAAGATGTCATTGTTCCGCTGTTTGTTATTGCGGCAGTAATAATGCCTGTGTTAGTAAGTATTCCGTTATTTATCAACGTGCTTTGTGTAATATTGGCACTGTTTTCAACTTCGTTTGCTATTGTTGTTGAACCTGTACCGGTAATATTATTTACGTTTGTTCCGCCTGTAAAATTAAGTGTACCGTTGTTTGCAACATTTTTACTTGCTACGGTTAAATTACTTGCATTAGTGTTTAAGGCTGCACCGCTGTTTATTGATACATCATTTTGAGAGATTGTACCGTTATTGGTAGTTGTGCCTGATACAACATTCATTACCCCTTCACCGCTTATACCTTTTTCAAAGGTATTTGTTCCTGCAAAATTTAATGTACCGTCATTTGCGATATCTGTTGTATTATTTTGGAAATTCATATTAGTAACATTCAAGATACCGTTTTTGTTATTTTGAATGGCTGTTACGAAGTTTTCCATTGAGGCATTTTCAGAACCTGTTAAGTTCAATGTATAGCCGTCTGCAACAGTAATACCGTTGTTATGTGCAGTTTCTCCATCATACCCTTTTAGACTTGAACCGTTATTAACAAACACATTTTTTGTTGTGTCTTTACCTGCGGTTATGCCGATATCCTGATTGTCATTTAGTACTATATCTTTATTAATAGAGAAGTTATTAGCCTGAACATCTCCTGAAATGTAATCAGAAAGACCGCCTGTATAATCCTGAGCAACAACATTCAATGAACCATCGGAACCTTTAGTAAAAGTGTACTTATGGTCAGTAGTTACAGCAACAATCTGTCCGTCTGCTGAACCGTTAATATTAAATGTTATTCCGTCAGTTGTCCCGGTAACATAATCTACATAGTCTTTGTATGGAGAGTCGCTTGTTGCAAGTTCATTTTCTACGTTAATTACATCAAGGTTTAAAGTTCCGGAATTAGAACTGGCGTCTGTAATATTAATCTTGTCATTTGATGTTGCTTTGCCTTCATTATTAGTCAAATCAACGTCAATTTGAAGATTTCCGTTTCCTGTTAAATTTCCGACATTCAATTCTGTATACTGTGCAGGGTCATTTCCCATATTAATGGTTTTATCATTCATGTTGAGAGTCCCTGAAACATTTCTATCCTCAGCAAGCGCAATATTATTGCCTAAGATTGTTGTACCGTTTCCTGAAATATCTTTAGATAAATTATCTCCAAGGTTAAATGTTCCGTTGTTTGTAACATTACCTGCTATATTCTCCAGATTTGAAGTCAAATTACCGCCATTTGCAATTGTAACATTTTGACCTATGGAAGCAGTATTTACAACAGAACCGTTAATATTAGCAACACCTTCGCCTGTAACGTTTTGAGTCAGAGCACCATCACCAATGTTCAGCGTACCGGAGTTAGCCACAGAACCTTGAATGTTATCGGCATTGATAGATAATGATTTTTCAGCATTAATTGTAATTGCATTAGCTATAGCTGAATTTGATATTACATCACCGGCAATGGTAGTTGTTCCTGCACCTGTAATATTTTGAGTAAGTGTTCCTCCGTTAAGTTCCAGCTTGGCAGCATTTGAAATTGCTCCGCCTAAATTATCGGCAGAAGAAGTTAATTTGCCGGATTGAATATCAACAGCCTGTGCGATTTGTGCGTTGTTTGTTACATCGCCTGCTATTATAGTAGAGCCATCGCCTGTAACTTTATTAGCATTTGTTCCGCCGGTGAATGTTAATAAAGAGTTATTTATAATTCCATTACCAGAGGTAACATTTGAAGCGTTAGTAGTCAAATGTCCTGTATAGTTTTGTCCCAGGATTTCAAAACCTTCTGCTATTTGTACATAATCAGCATTAATTTCTGCATTGTTATTAAGATTTCCACCGATTACAACAGTTCCGTTTCCTGTAACATTTTTAGATAAAGTTCCGTCAAATAATCCTAGTTGTCCATTGTTTGTAATTGAGCTACTGATACTATTTGCAGACAGGATATAAGTTTCAGAATCTGAACCTGTAGTTAAATTTCCAGAGATATTAACATTTTTGTCTATGCCCAGAACACCGTTATTGTTGTTAATATCTTTTCCGCTTTGACCAAGTGTAAGTTTTCCCTGATTGTTATTAGAAACGAGAACATTTGTTTCTCCATCATTAATGTTGATTTCTGTTTCGATATTTGAAGTAACCTGGGTGTTACCACTTACAAAATTCGTTGAGCCGTTACCTGATATGTTTTCATTGAGATTAGCAGTATTTGTGAGCGGGTCAAGGATATTCCATTCACCTTTACCACCATTCAGATTAAGGACTCCATTATTTGAAATTGTGTCTGTAACATCCAGACCACTAATATTTGTTGTTAAAGTTCCGCCATTCTCTATATTTAAAGCTTTCTGGTCTATAGCATTTGCAACAACATTAGCTCCGTTTTTAATATTTGTAACACCCTGTCCGCCAAATGTGCCAAGTCCATAGGCTGAAAGGTCAACATTTTTGTCGGTAATTGCACTATTTATAATTATATCACCTGATACAAGATTTAATTCATTATTGTTATAGATATCATCACTTGCTGTTGCAAATTCAACCTTTTTCCCTTCTGCTGCTTCAATATTAACTGTTCCCATGTTAAATATTGCACCGCCTGCGGTTGTTGCGGAATTTCCACTAAAAGTAACGTCTTTTGACTCGGCTTTTATGTTTACTATTGCATTTTTAGCAAATTCTCCCTGTTCAATAGCAAACTCATCTTCACTGCCATAAGTTCTTGTTGCAAGGTTTAAAATTGCCCCTCCAAGCTGTGCACTGTTGCCTGTATAATTACTGTCTGTTGAGGTAACTGTGATTTTATTTCCTTCTGAAATCGGATTAGTATTATCTATTGCTTTCAGGTTAGCTATAGCACCGCCAAATGGGGCTGAATTGTTATTGAATGCAACATTTGTGACATAACTGTTCGACCCGTTATTTTGTAAAGCACCTCCAAGCATTGCAGCGATACCCCATTGTGAAGCATAGCTGCCGTCATTAACAAAGTTCTGGATAGTTCCGTCCACAATAGAAAACTTTCCAAAACCCGGAGTAATTGCAGCAGTACCAAGCCCTGCACCAGTAATACTATAGTTATTTAAGTCTAAAGATACTTCTGAATTTACATCATCCATATCAATGTATTGACTACTTGCCTGGATATCCTGGGTTAAGGTTGCATTAGTTCCTGATTTAAGAGTAGAACTTAAATCTGCCCAGTTACTAACATCCTGGGCGTTAGCATAGCTTGATAATGACAACATTGATAGCGTTATTGCCAATAACAGCTTTTTCTTTTCTTTCTTTTCCATCATTTTCCCTCATATTTTTACACCGTTTTATCTGTTTTGATGTAAAAAACAGAGGAACTTGATATGTCACTTATTTTGATATATCGAGTTTTTTATATTTAATATTTATTTACAACATTCAATATTTTTATTTTTGTAGTATTATTATCTTAATGGTAGTTATACATCCGTTCAGATAATCTGATGTATTACAATATGGTGTATTTTGGGGAGTGTTATAGCTCGAAATTATTATATGATAAGTCGATTTCTTCTTGAGCTATACCAATATAACGCAATGTAATTGCAGGTGCTGAATGGTTAAGTATTTTCTGTAACAATGCCACATCATTATATTTCTTGTAGAAATGATACCCAAATGACTTTCTCATAGTATGTGTTCCTATGTTTGCTGTTATTCCAAGATTTTTACAGGCTTCATTGAGGAATCTGTACACCTGCGAACGGTCAAGCCTGCAATGTTTCTTTCCCAGAAATAAAGGCTCATCACCTGTTATGGAATAACATTTACGGCGTTCTGTTGAAAGATACTCTTTAATAAGAAATTTTAGCTTTGTATTCAACGGAAACCGCTTATACTTCCCTGTTTTCTTTTCCTTGATTTCAACATAGCTTTTGTTCTCTACGTCTTTAACATTTAATCCCAGTATGTCTGAAACTCTTAAACCTGTGTTAATTCCAAATACAAATATCAGACGGTTTCTTTTACTCCTCTTTTCAAGATATTGTTCGATTCTCTCTAAATCCTTCTTGTTCTTAATAGGTTCAACAACATTTTTCATATACTATTCCTTTCTGCACCGTTTTTATTACGTAGGTGCAAAAAAGAATTTATACGATACAAGAACTCATATTATAACTTTTGTACTCGTACGTTTGTTGCTAAGTGCTCTATTGCCGATACAAAATTTCATATCATAAAAAGATTCTTTATCTTTTGGAGGGATTGCAATACCTTCCAATGAACCTAACGTTATTTTTATAGGGTTTAATATATTGTGGCATTTTAATGCCAATCTCCATTCATTCTGATAGGAGTAACTACTAAATTTCCGAAAACAGCCTATTTCTCCAGAATAACTGTTTTCATCAATGTATTCTATAAAATCTCTTCTACTCGTATATTCATTTATTACTAAGTAATTTGTAAGTTTATCAAGAAATTTAACAGTATCATATACAATTACAACATAGTCCTTGTTTTTAGCAAAATTTCTCTCATCGATTAATGTATTATGTTCTAATGCCCAATTTATATCGATAGACGTCATACTATATAAATGTGAAAATTCAGGAGTTCTATCTGTAAATGATACAGCCAATGTTCCATTTGCCCTAGAAAGTGTGTGTCCTTCTCCTTCAAAAAAAATTGTAAGGTTGAGTTTGTCAAAACCTTCACCAGAATAGTATTCAGTTACACCTTCATATATGTCAGCACGTCCATCACCACTATAGTCTAGCTCCTTAAAATACGCAAAAGTATTTAGGTACAACAAGCCTTCTTCATATAGAGCTTCCAAGTGTTCTTTAGTGCCAAATTTTAACAACCCTATATAGTTTCTGTTATAAACTTTCATTATTCTTTATTCTCTATTCGTCTGGGTTTCTTGCTTTGCGGTAAGAAGTTTTCATCTGTAACAACAGGCTTTCCTGTCTGCAACTCAATTTGTTTGCGAGCTTCTTTAGCAACACTACCGCCCTGTTTTGCTACGGACTTGTTTTCTTCTAAGGTTTTCGGGTTCTTCTCTTTGGATATTTCTGTTGTAGATACTTCCGCAAGCATATTGAGAACAAGCTCCATGTTAGACATATTATCTCTTAAGCTTTCTTTTTTAAGTCCTTTCAAATCTTTATACTCACGTGTCTTCATGCCTGACCATTCCTGCGTAAGGATATCAGTAAGAATTCCATACTGATTATCTGCAACACCGCTTCTTTTCCATTCATCAGTTAAGGCTTTTCTGATTTCGATAGATTTTATGCGTTGGTTTACCCATTCAGGTGAATAGCCCTTCGCCATATAATATTGTAATGCCCTGTTAATAGCAATTTCTGGGTCTTGTATTTCGTCTAATCTTTCGCTGCCAACTTTTGCAAGCCATAACTTAAAAGGTTCTGCTTTAGGACTGGGAATTGACTGTACCAAACGTAAAACCCCTTCTGTATCAAGAACATCAGTTAATCGCATTTTGCCGTCTGGTGCCTTCATTTTCAAACCGTGACAATTTGTCACGGTTTCATTCCCTTCTGCTTTAAGGCGTTGTTTTAACTTTCTCCAATAAGCAGTAGGGTCTTTACTCTCTGTTAAAAGAGCTACAATATCAATAACAGAAAACAACCATACTTCTTTTTCATTATTCCACGCTGTTCTAACTTTAAACTCTTCAAACAATTTTATAGATGTTTTAATATCTTTTTCAGTCTTTTCCATGTCAACTCCTTATCTTCATTCTAACACAAATAAAAATCCTTCCTCTAAGCCAACTAGGAAGCCCCAGAAACGGTTTTATCATACTGCTTGGTATAAACCCCGTTTTTAATGATTAAATACTTTTATGCAGCGATAGCAGGTGTTTCAGCAATACCAAGTTTTTGATAGAGTTCAGCATATAATTCATTAGAGCTTACTTTTTGTGCCTCTTTGACAGCAGTAATAAAGTTCCCCTTTTTATTAATACTGTCCGTAGTACATTCTGTGTACAACGCAATCATACTCTTAATGTCTGCTTTACTGATTAATTCTTGGAATATGCCGTTCCATCTGGTAGCAGGCTTAGTTTCAACTTGGGGAGCGTTGAAGAAAATATATTCTTTCAATTCGTTTGTATAAAACTGTTCCAGTGTTGAAAACAACCTTCTTTCCTGCAATAAAACCAGCAGTGTACTTAGGTTTAATTCTGTATCATTCTTGTTACCCGTAATAAAATTAGATAACTTTTTAAGCTTACTGCTTGTAGCATATTGAAGCTCAAACCTTGCAATATTAAGTTCAGATATTTTCAAATACCCATTTCCTTCGTTGTAGTGCTTACCCGCAACCAACTGTTTTTCTTCCTTACTCAATGGTGTTTTTAAAACAACATACGTAAATCCAGCTTTATCTTTTAACTGCTGTGATTTATCGTACAGTATAAATTGTCTGTCACCTTTTGTATTCTTTACTTTACGGTCTCTTTTAGGTGTTGCAATACTTAAAGTTCTATTTGTTTCATTTGATTCTATAATATTTGCTTTCATTCTTTTATAGGTACGATTAGCCAAGACATCTATATAGTTATAAACTGGTTTTGTTGTTATTAAATTTTTTGTTAGATGAAGTTTGACGATTCTGCAAGCTTCAATAAACCTTCTATTTTCAGACTTATAACACCCTAGCTCACTTAACAAGTTAAATAACCAATCCTCTGACGGCATTTCAAGGTTCACATCAGTGAAATTATAATCAGCAGGAATAGGAATAAACCTTGTCGGAGTTAGGGTTATTTTTAGCTCGTTTCTGGAAAACGATATGTGGAAAGCACCGTTAGAAAAATGCCTGCTTAAAGTATCTCTTATGAAATTTTGCAACCCTTCTTGCAATAAAAAACTATCAGGCATATTTATCCTTATTGCATCAATCAGTATGTTACCAATCATAGTTATTTATCAAACCTCCTGTAAATTTAGTAAATTCCGCATCTTCTTTGCAAGCATTTTCAAGCATTTCATCCAGTTCCTTCAAGCCTGCTCTGATTTTTGCCTTTTGCTTGGAGGCATTCTTATCAAAATACTTATTAATAAGAATTTCTCTTTCTGGCTCTGACTTCTGCGATAACAGGATAATTACAGCAGTCTGTTTTGCCACATCCCTGCTTCCATCATACTCCTTGATAAATTGGCTATATACATTAAAGTAAGAACACTCAATAAAAAACTCATCACTATCCCATTGTTTTGTTCGCCAGATAATCCGCCATAATAAACAGGCAATCATATCATCAGGAACTGCAAAACTCTCAAAGAGCCTATCTGCATATACCTTGTCTATTGCATTTGCACTTGATTTAACAATTCTTGATATAATCCTCATGCCTGTTAATTCAACTCTTACAGACATTTCATTAGGAGCTTCTCCTCTCATAATACGGATTGAGGATATATCCTTGCTATCAAGATAGTCATTGTAATCATATACTCGAACATCTGATTTTTTAATTGTATAAACTTTGTTAATAGTTGCCAAAGTTATCTTTTTACCTATATCTTCTATATGCCATGGAAAGTTAATATGAGCACTGTATGCACGAGAGAGGAACTTACTGTTCTTTATTGCTATATCTATTGTTTGATACTCTCTATCTATTTTAAAATTCATTTCATCTTTTTTCGAAGGTATGAGTTGTGAGAGTTCTTCAAATAAACTTCCATAACTCCCACCTAAATCAAAAGTGCAATCAACTTTAATCCCAGATAGAACAGAGAGTTGTACCTTATTATATAATCTGCTGTATAATAATTGTCTGTCTTGGAACCTATCAGACCCTAAACTTAAGATAAGAATTAGGCAGAAGAAGTGTCTATATGCTGTAGCATATTCATCCCACCCTGTTGTTCTACCTGTTAAGGAAATAAATTTCTCGTTATTAAAGGTAAAGATAATATTTCTTTCAGCTACTTTTTTCTGTTCTGCCGTTCCGTTTCTAAATGTTCGGTTTTTCCCAGTATTAGACTGTACTGTGAAGTATCTTGATATGTCACCATTCCTGCAATCATTAACGAATTGTGTTACTATCCCCTCTCGGACATTTAAACCCTGATTGTTATATTCTTTCAGTTGTTCTACATAAAATTCTGTGGCAATAGAAATATTATTAATATTTTGAAGTCTTTCTCTAAATTGACTGTATAACTGAGTTCTTTTTTCTCTGTCTAATTCAAGATTAAATACATGTGTTATATTCCTTATACCAAGACAACATGAGGTTTCTATTATTATACTTTTGTACTTACCTTCAATATTATCTTTCTCTATATCTAATCTCTTATCACTGTTAGTAACAGTTTTTAATGGATATACCATGTGTTTGTTCCTCCTATTTTCAGATGTACCTTCTATAAGAAAATGTATATAAGAGGGTAATGAAAACATATTATATGTCTATTCACTCTTATATACACAAAAGCTATTCCTCCTGCGATAACTCGAGTCTGTAATCTTCCTGTGCTTGTATTTCGTCTAATAAAATAGGTATTGAAAATCCCAGAGCTTCTGCCGCAATTTGTGAAATCGTACAGCTATTCCTTTGGGCATTCCACCATAACTTCAAGACTAATAACCAAGGGAGTCTTAGAATTAAAGTTACAGTATTGTTGCTTAGTGATGTTATTGGATTGCTTCCTAACGAAAGATATTCTCTTAAAGAATTAGAAACAAACTTTTCAAGTTCAATATCTCCGTTCAATGCATAATCCATAAGAAGATTAGTAATAGAACTTGGTAAATCTAAAGTAATTTCTGCTGTTGTTAGCATTCGCTGTAATTTTTTAATATTAAGCATTATAATGCTCCTTTCTGTGCTTTAGGCACACTTTATGTCGCTGCTCTTTGAACTCCATTGAAGTAACAAATCCACAACTCCAAAGAGATTATTTTGAATTTCAACAGCTTGAGCGTCCGTAATCGGAGTTGCTTGGTACTGCTGAAACTCTTTCTTTGTAATCTCTATGAAGTTGTATGTTTTTGCTCGCTTCATTGTTTTCCTTTGTTTTGCTAAATTTTGGGCACAACAAAATACCCCCATTTTAAAAGGCTTCAAGCATAGGAACTAGACCCATACTATAGGCTGGTGAGTATTTTGATATGTGGCAAGCGTAACCTTATAAGTTATTTTAAAGGCAACCGTTTGCGGTTTGTTTATAGTTACACTATAGCATAACTTTAAGATTTTGTCAACTGTTTTCCCTTGCTATGACTGGGTTTGAGGGGAAGATACTATTTTACATGACTTTTAAAATTTGTCAACTGTTATAATTTTATAAAAAAGATAGAATAACAAAAATTAACTATTTATAGTCATTATATTAAATT